>Ga0163109_10001439_pt1 | contig 18804 bp, 17 predicted proteins | sample CRUFie1St13metaG_FD_108704 | JGI IMG/M metagenome (GOLD analysis project Ga0163109, IMG submission 108704) | Marine microbial communities from the Costa Rica Dome - CRUD Field 142mm St13 metaG | ecosystem: Environmental > Aquatic > Marine > Oceanic > Photic zone | place: Costa Rica: the Eastern... | reverse complement strand
TTGGGGGATAGTCTTTCCGAGAGCTGACGAGCTTTCCCGCCATCCGAGTCAGCTGTATCAGTTTGCTTTGGAGGGAATTGTATTATTTGTGGTTCTCTGGACGTTTTCGGCTAAATCAAGGCCGCCAGGTCAAGTGACTGGGCTTTTTTTGTTGGGTTATGGGGTTTTCCGTTTCGCAGTTGAGTTCGTGCGCGAGCCAGATGCCCAGTTGGGGTTTATTTGGTTAAATTGGATGACGATGGGGCAGATGCTTTCGATTCCAATGATTGCGGTTGGTATCTGGTTATTGATGTTACGTAAGGGGCATCTGAATGCGCGTATATCTTGATTTGTTGCAACTGTTATTGGAACAGGGGACAGAAAAGGACGATCGAACAGGCACGGGAACTCTTAGTCGCTTCGGGCATCAAATGCGTTTTGACTTGACTCAAGGCTTTCCTCTGGTCACTACAAAAAAAGTTCATGTGAGGTCCGTGGTTCATGAACTGCTATGGTTTATTCAAGGCGACACTAACACTCAATATTTGCGTGATAATGGCGTTTCTATATGGGACGAGTGGGCGACAGAGGATGGTTCGCTGGGCCCCTTGTACGGAGCCCAATGGCGTTCGTGGCCAGCACCCGATGGCCATATTATCGATCAATTGACTGAGGTCGTTGACTCTGTCAAAGTTCGGCCGGATTCGAGAAGGCTCTTGGTTTCGGCTTGGAATCCAGCTCTGCTCCCTGATGAAACTCAATCGCCTCAGGACAATGTGCGGGCTGGGCTAATGGCGCTGGCTCCATGTCATACACTTTTTCAGTTCTATGTGGCCAATCGAAAATTGTCTTGTCAGCTATATCAACGTTCAGCAGATGTATTTTTAGGGGTTCCTTTTAATGTTGCGAGTTATGCATTGCTGACACATTTAGTTGCTGATCAGTGTGGACTTGGGGTGGGCGATTTTATCTGGACAGGCGGTGATGTTCATCTGTATCGAAACCATTTGGAACAGGCTCGTGAACAATTATCACGGGATCCTAAACAACTTCCCACACTAAAGTTAAGTCGTACGCCAGAAAAAATAACCGGGTATCGGGAAGAGGATATCCTGATAGAAGGATATGATCCTCATCCGCATATCAAAGCACCTGTGGCCGTCTGATGAGAGTTTCTCTAATCGTGGCTCGGGCAGATAACGGCGTTATAGGGGTCGACAATAAGCTACCATGGCACCTTCCCTGTGATCTCAAATATTTCAAACGAGTGACAATGGGTAAGCCGGTTGTGATGGGACGAAAGACGTTTGAATCTATCGGTCGGCCACTTCCCGGCCGCACCAATGTGGTCGTAACACGCAATCATGATTGGTCGGCACTCGGTGTGCGAGCTGTTTCAAACCTTCGGGACGGATTGAAACTGGCTTGTACTCAAGCCGAGCTGGATGGCGTTGATGAGGTGATGCTGATTGGAGGCGCTTCTATTTATCAAGAATCGATGGCGTTAGTAGATCGGATGTATGTGACGCAGGTACATGTATCACCTGAGGGGGATGCGTTTTTTAAGGCGCCAGATGAAGCGATTTTCGAACAAATTTCTGTCGACGATCATTTCGCAGACGAGATATCGCTGGCCTACAGCTACGAGATTTGGGATCGGCGTGAGATTACTATTTAGTCACCGTTTGTAACAGCACCTAAGCTAGCTGACGACACAAGTCGCGTATTTTGTGAGTCTGATGCAATTGCACCCTTCTGTGTGTAATCAGCAAAATGGTTGATAAGGATATTGCGAAAAGTGACTATACTCGAGGTACTGGCGATTCTGATTTGTGATCTGTTGAAATCGTCATCATCAAAACCTATCGCACGAAGTCTAGTTTGGCGCGTGAGCTAGCTTGTCTCAGCCCGTCGACGATAACGGACTATTAAGGCTGATGTTTGTCGGTAATGGCGGATTCTATAGTTCTTTTTTAAGGATCAGCGAGTTTCGCTGAAGGTTATACAGAGCCTGACGATTCTCTGGTAGCTCTTTGATAGAGGACATCACAAAGCCACGTTCTTTAAACCAGTCGCTCGCTTGTGTTGTTAATACAAAGAGAGTTTGAAGCGATTTAGCCCGAGCTCGTTCTTCGATATGTCGCAATAATTTGGTACCGATGTTGTGTTCGGATGAGGCTTGGTCAGCAGTCAGTGCGGCAAGTTCGGCGCACTGGTCATCAAGGGGATATAATGCAGCAGAGCCTAAAATACGACCATCTTGCTCGATCACGTAAAAATGATTTATCTCTGCTTCGAGTTTATCGCGAGACCTTTGAAGCAGCATGCCATTTTCCTCCATCGGCGCAAGTAAATGGATGAGTCCCGGTAGATCGTCAATTCGGCCTTGACGCACTGACACGGCGGACTGTGATGCAACAAGGGTACCATTTCCTTCGGTGGTCATCAGCTCGGTCAAAATTGCGCCATCAAGGCCTGTGCCAAGCAGATGACAACGCTCAACTCCTCCGCGAACAGCCCTTTCTGCAGCATCTAAACGACGTTTTAATTCATCATTTTGATTGGATCTTATAGTACCAATTAATGACAGAGCTAATTCAGAAACGCGGTCTCCTTTTTGGTCGACGCAATATGGAGTTTCGCCCATCAATATGAGTTTGTCGGCTTGCAGTGCAACAGCAGTTTCGGCAGCCACTTCTTCGCTGGCTAGATTGTAAAGCTCACCGGCTGGCGAATGAGCTAAGTGGTCAAGATATACGACCGATCCTGCGTCTAATTGTCGACGGATACCCCCGGCATCGACACGCCTCACAGAACCAGTCAATTTGTGGTCAATGCCCTCGTAAATGCCTAATGGTTTTGCCGAAATGAAGTTTCCTAAGATTAGAGAAGAGCGACTTCGGTTTCGATGCAACGCCCGCGTGTGGAGCCCTCGAAAGATCAATTCATTTTTGCAAACCAGTTCAATTATTCTTTTAAGTAATGTCTCGTCGGTAATGCGTCGATGTCTGTGATGAGTGTTTGCAATACTTTGCTCACGGATATACGAGTCAATGGTATGACGTGTACTCTGTACGAGGACAAGGTGAACGCCTAGAGCATTGAGCAACACTAAATCCTCCACCAATCTGCTGACACTGGATGCAGCTTGGTCAGAATCGGATAGTAAAACGACAAAGGTTTTACTCCTAAAACGCTCGATGTAAGGTCCTGCCTCTCGAAGCCAGGATACTAAGGGTTGCGTTTGAATACTTTAACTCCTCTTTTCGCGGGGAATTGTGCGATGAATTTAGTATCAACTCCAGAAGCGATTGAGATCGAATTAAAATTCGGACTACGCGATTGTGGTGCTGATCAAATATCCCTTGCGCTTGAGAATCTACTGCAACGCGATATTGGCGCCCAAACCGATACGCTGACGAATGCTTATTATGACTATCAAGGTGTACTACATGAAAATGGTGTTGCCATTCGCACCCGTTCGGTTGGTAACCGCCATGAGATGAGTGTAAAAGTGTGCCAACCAGTTGAAAGCGGTCTGTCACGGCGAGAAGAGCGGAATATAAGGATTTCACAGCCTGTATTGGACTATGGCGCTTTAGACGAGCTTCCTCTTCCCGAATCAGTAATCACAGTGATAAAAAATCGATCACTCAACCTTGTCTTTGAGAATGTATTTGAGCGAACTGACTGGGGTATAGCGCATCCTGATTGTGATCTCATGCTCTCTTTGGATAAGGGATCGGTTCGAGCGGGTAGTCGCGAATCACCGGTCTCAGAACTTGAACTGGAATTAATTTCTGGAGATGAGAATCGAATGATCGAGTTTGGTTGTGAGTTGGCGGACTCGTTACCGTCTTTCATGGCCGTTATTTCCAAAGCTGAACGTGGAAATCGATTGATTCGCGCTACAAATCCAATGCGGGACCTGAGACCCCGTCAAAAAACAGATTGGCTGTATTGGCTAAGTCGCGCACTTGATCCACTTTCAGGCCCAGCTCCAGACCAAGCGTATCTTGCTCTTAAGGCGCTTGGTGAACCGGAGGCGTTAGCAACATTTGGTGAGCCAATTGCACGGAGCGAATTACCTCTGGGCCTCGCGCGTTGGATGGTCGAGTTATCTTTGGAGTCAATGCGTGGAACCGACTGAGTACTCGCGGTTTTTATCTCATTGGATTAAAAAGTTTGATCCAGAGCAGTCGTGGCTGCTGGGTACTGGAGCAACGCCACCCCTGGAGACAGAGATTTCAGCAAGCTGGCAGAACCTAGTTACATTGGATACTCCCGAGTTTGATCGTGAAGCTCGGCGACTCAGGAATCGAACACAGGCTGGCTTGATAAACAGGCTTCTCAGTGGCACTGATTCGTTTGTGGACACCGTCAGAGTCACAACTCAACTAGCACAATCTGCCTTGGATGCGACGTTGCAACATCATCGCGCAATTCTCGATCAAGCCTTTGGTGAACCATCTAACCCAGCAATCTCGATTTTGGGCATGGGCAAGCTTGGCGGTAGAGAACTAAACCTATCGTCCGACATCGACATTTTTTGTGTCTTTGCTGAGAATGGTGAAACAGCAGGCCCTCGCGTGCGCGATCACGGCGACTATTTCACCCGGTTAATACGGCAGGTGGCAAAGTCTCTAGAAGCGCAAACGGCCGACGGTATCGTGGCTCGAGTTGATCAACGTCTGCGGCCTTGGGGCTCAGCTGGTCAGTTGGCGATTCCTGTCGTTGCTTGTGAGGACTATTACGAGGTTCATGGGCGAGAATGGGAGCGTTTTGCACTGCTCAAGGCAAGACCTGTTGCCGGAGATCTAAGTTTGGGCACCGATCTGCTACAGACCTTGAAACCTTTTATATATCGAAAATACCTCGATTTCGGTGTTTTTGAGTCGATCCGCGATCTTAAATCAAAGATTGAATCAGAGGCTCGTCGTAATGGTCGTGAAACGAATATCAAAGTTGGTCGTGGCGGAATCCGTGAGATTGAGTTCATCGTGCAATCCCTGCAGTTGTTGAGGGGTGGCCAGATTCCCAAGCTTCAGGTAACAGGATTTTTGGATGCCTTGGAGACCCTTGTTGATGAAACAATATTGAGCCTAGAAGATGGTCAACAGTTACGTGATGACTACTTATGGTTGCGCCACGTAGAGCACGTTATACAAGCAGAAAACGATCAACAGACTCAAGATTTACCCACAGACTGCGGACGGCTCTCTACGATATTAGGTTTTGCAACAGCTGATCAGTTTGAGAATCATCGACGAGAAGTTACAGACCGGGTCCATGAAGCTTTTACCGCTTTTATGCATGTGGAATCAACGACACAAAACACTTGCATTGAAGTTAAGGATGAGGTTCGGCAACGGCTGGATAGCTTTACCAACAACCCTGTTTGTGAGCGACTAGAGCCGATCGCGCGTAGTCGATTAATCACACTAGTGCATCAACTCGCTCCAGAGTTAAGTGCTCATCCTCTTGTGGTAACTGATCGTATGTTGCGGTTTATTGGGACATGCATACGGCGAACTGTTTATCTGTCCTTGCTTTCTGAAAATCCTGCGACACGGGAGAGGATGCTCCACATTCTGACTCGCTCCTCGTGGGTTACTGAACGTCTGATTGAAATGCCGGCACTACTGGATGAGTTACTCACGCTCGATGTAAGTGAGGTCATCTTATCGCGTGAAATGATTGGCCAAGAATTGAATATGAGACTGCTGCGACTTGAACCAGATGATCCGGAGCGCTTAATAGAAGTCATGGTGCAATTTGCTAGGGGCCTAGCGTTTCGAGTTGCTGTTTTCGAGGTGCGAGCCGAAATCCCCTTGATGCAAGTTTCCGATCAACTGACCTGGATCGCAGAAGCGGTTGTTAGCGAAGTTTTACATTATGCATATGGCGAAATCGTAACCAAACACGGGCGACCCATCTGCATTGGGGTCGATCGTGAGGATGCTTTTGGATTATCGATACTCGGATATGGGAAGCTTGGCGGTCTCGAGATGAGTTATGAGTCAGATCTGGATTTGGTTTTTGTGCATGATATAGATCCTGATCGGCTAACAAACGGCGCAATGCCAATTGAGGGCGCTGTGTTCGTAAATAGGGTCGTGCGTCGAGTCATTGCGTTGCTTGAGACCAATACACCATTCGGTCGACTATTTGATATTGACACGCGATTACGGCCCTCTGGACGCTCTGGGTTGATGGTCGTTGGCATTGACGCCCTGAAGAAATATCTGGACGAATCAGCATGGACATGGGAGTTACAAGCATTTGTTCGGGCGAGGCCTATTGCTGGAGATGCGCGGCTCGGTAACAAACTGGAGTTGCTAAGGTTGGAAATTCTCCGTCAACCGAGAATGCTTGATAGATTATTACGCGATGTTGTCGACATGCGAGATAAAATGCGTGGCCACTTTGGTGGTGGTTTGAACGAAACAGGATTTGATCTTAAGCATGGCAGGGGAGGTATCGTTGATATCGAATTTATGGTGCAATATCAAGTTCTGGCGAATGCAGAAGCATATCCAGGGCTTGCGACATACACCGATAATATTCGACAGCTTGATGGACTTTGTGAGTCTGGATGTATTTCAATTGCGGATGCAGATGTGCTTAAAAGAGCTTATATCCGTTACCGAGAGTTAAGTCATGAGGCGATTCTGGATGATCAAAAAGGTCGGGTAGGGATCGATGTTATTGAAAACGAGCGACGACAGGTAGAGGCTGTTTGGGCGCAGTGGATGTCTTTTTAAACTGATTGGAACTAAAAAATGCAGCCGAATTTTGCTGATCGAGATGGTCTTATTTGGTTTGATGGTGAACTGAGACCTTGGCGTGATTGTCAGACCCATGTCCTTACACATACCTTACATTATGGTCTTGGTTGTTTTGAGGGTGTTCGTGCTTATCAGACTGCCGATGGTGCAGCAATTTTTAGGTTGCATGATCACACGCGACGCTTGTTTGATTCAGCTAAGATCCTCGGGATGAATATTCCATTCTCAATGGCAGAAATCGATGGAGCGCAAAAGGCCGCTGTGTCTTCTAACAATTTAGATCACGCATATTTGAGGCCAATGGTGTTTTACGGATCCGAGGGTATGGGTCTTCGCGCTGACGGATTAAAAGTGCACGTGATCGTCGCAGCTTGGGCTTGGGGCTCCTACATGGGGGAAGAGAACATGAAGCGTGGCATCAAGGTCCGCACTTCGAGCTACACCCGGCATCACGTCAATATCACCATGACAAAGGCGAAAGCGAACGGGAACTACATGAATTCTATGCTTGCATTGCAAGAAGCGCTAACGAGCGGAGCCGATGAGGCCTTGTTATTGGATCCCGAGGGCTATGTTGCTGAAGGGTCGGGTGAAAATTTTTTTATTGTCCGAGATAGTGTGATTTATACTCCTGAATTGACCAGTTGTCTTGACGGCATTACACGCAAGACGATTTTCACGCTAGCCAATGAGCATGGTCTAAACGTCATCGAGAAGCGGATTACACGGGATGAGGTGTTGATCGCTGATGAGGCATTTTTTACAGGAACTGCCGCCGAAGTGACACCGATTCGTGAACTTGATTCGCGTCCCATCGGCGAAGGAAGTCGTGGGCCAATTACTGAAATTCTCCAGGCAGATTATTTCGATGTTGTGCATGGCCGTCATGAAAAATTTGGCGAGTGGGTCACACTCGTTAATTGCTGATCGATGCCGACCTTAGTGGTTGGGCCTAGCTGGGTCGGTGATATGATCATGGCGCACGGGCTTATTTCATACCTGAAAGCGAAACGGCCTGACGACCCAATACATTTGCTGGCCCCGGCTTGGAGCATTAATGTGGCTAGCCGTATGGTTGAAATCGATCATGTGATCGAACTTCCCTTTGATCATGGTGAACTCAAGCTCAGAGAACGCTGGGCTTTTGCTAGGCGTTTGAAGGCCTCGCGTTATCATCGCGCGTTTATCCTCCCGAATTCTCTAAAATCTGCTTTGATACCTGCAATGGCCGGAATTCCTCGTCGAATTGGATGGCGTGGTGAATATCGATACAAGTTATTAACCGATGTTCGGATTCTACGCGAGTCGCGCTTCCCGAGGATGATCGACCGGTATATGGCGTTGGGATTTCCTGCGAATCTTGCATTGTCAGCCAATCAGTTGCCCGAGGCACCAGGCTATCCGAAACTGTCGACGGATAAAGAATCGCAGGCGCGATTGGTAGATTGTCACGGATTGAATACGCGAAAGCTAATAGCGATCTGCCATGGGGCTGAGTTTGGCCCTTCAAAAAAATGGCCATTAGATCGCTATTCTAAGCTTGCCAGTCGCTTGCTTGAGGATGGGAACCAGATCGCTTTGCTCGGATCGCCTAACGACGAAAGCGATGCTGAGATAATAGTTCAAAAGATTCCCGCTGAATTGCATGGCAATTTGAGGGTGTTAACTGGCTTGACATCTATACCGGAGGTTATAGATGTAATTGCGATGGCACAGACTGTCGTAACAAATGATTCCGGCCTGATGCATGTAGCTGCCGCTACGGGACGGCCGTTAGTTGCATTATTTGGTCCCACATCGCCTTTACATACACCACCTTTGAGTAGGAGCGCGGTTATTTTGAATAGCGAATCGGGTGATATTACAGATATTTCAGTTGAGGAAGTGTTTGACGAACTGAGTAGTCAAATGCAACTGAAAATTTAGTGCGTGTATTGGTTGTCAAAACATCATCCATGGGCGATCTCGTGCACACCCTGCCAGCATTGACCGACGCAACGGACGTGTGTGGTGACATAAGATTTGACTGGGTTTGCGAGCCTGCTTTTTCGGACATTCCTCTTTGGCATCCATCGGTCGATAATTTTTTGGCGATCCCCCTGAGACGTTGGAAGGGAAAGTTGTTTCGGCTTCTGCTCTCCCATGACTTCGCGGCATTTAAGCAAGTCCTTGGCGCAGAACGATATGATGCTGTAATTGATGCTCAGGGATTATTGAAGAGCGCATTCTTGATTACAAGATTTACGGATGGTCCAAAGCATGGGTTTGATCGACAATCAGCAAAGGAAGGCATGGCTTCGAGTGTTTATGATGTGAAACATAGGGTGGCTCGCTCAAAACATGCCATTTCACGTACCCGCGAATTATTTGCAAAAGTACTCGGGTATTCTGTACCAGAGACAAACCCAGATGCCTCAATTGATTTAGGACGACCGCGAGAGTTAGCCGACCGATTGGTACTCATTACACAGACCAGTCGGCAGGCAAAGTGCTGGATCAGCGAAAGATGGAGAGCGGTTATTGAGGACGCAATTCCCCGATTTTCAGAGGTTGTCTTGCCTGTTGGGAGCGAGGCGGATTATGAAATGGTTTTGGACATGAGCGATGGATTACCAGTGCGCATAATGCATCAAGCTTCTTTAGATGACGTTGCATATGAAATCTCGCGAGCGCGAGCGGTAGTGTCTGTCGACACTGGGCTTGCTCACGTGGCTGACGCCTTAGGTAAAGAGATGCTTGCGTTGTACGGGCCGACTAAACCTCGTCTTGTTGGACCAGTCGGCGCGAGATCACAAATTTTGAGAAGTCCAACGGGCAAAATGACTGATATAAACGCATCAGCGGTGATCGAATGGGTTAGTCAGGCTGGTAAAGTGTCTGATTAGTGAGATCGGGACTTGTTTTAAATCGTTTGTGCATCCACATGTACTGCGACGGATGATTTCTAACAGTTTTTTCAATGTATTGATTCAGTTGATATGCATTTTCAACCTCGTCTTCACAGGGATAATTATCGGGCATCGCGACAAAAGAGAGGTGGTATACGCCTTCGAAATCGCGGTGTAGATCGAGAAAAATGCTAATCGCTCCAGAAATCCGGGCTAATCGAGATGGGGTTGTCACGGTGCACGCTGGACGACCAAAAAAGGGTGCGAAGACCGAACCCTTTGGCCCCATATCTTGATCAGGGCCAAACCAGACAGTGTCACCTTTTTTTAAGTGTTTTGCTATCTCGCGTAATGCTCGAACATCGACTAGTTCTGCATAACGTGTTCGCCCACGACGGATCACTTGGTCAAAAGTTGGGTTGTCATTTGGGCGGTAGCTGATCACAAAACGTCCAGTTACAGCGTGCATCAGCGGAGCAACCAAATCTAACATGCTGTAGTGAGGACATAACAGTAGAACTCCTATTTGTTTCTTTTTTGCAGCATGGAGGAGTTCTTGGCCAGTAACGACCACCTTATCGTCGATAAAACCCATCGGGCGGTGCCAAGACCAAGCAGTTTCGGTCAATCCAACCCCGTTTTGGATGAAACACTGCTTTACCAGTTTTTTCTGTTCACCTAGGGTTAGCTCCGGGAAGCTAACGGAGATATTCCGCTCGCATACCAGCCTGCGGCTCCTTGCAGTAACGAATAGCAAAGTTCCTATAAGGCGCCCGATAGCAACTCCGAGTGAAGGCGGCATGGCAGCCAGTAGCCTGATAAAGCCAATTCCAAGTGGAACGAATGAAAAGCCCATGTGTAATCCGGTTGGGTTCGTTGATGAAGCTGGGTACTATAACAAGCTTCGAATCATGAGAGATCTTCTGTGTCACATATATTTTCCGCATCGCGAGTTATCGTCGTTGGCGATGTTATGTTGGACCGTTACTGGCACGGCGATGCGGGACGGATCTCTCCAGAGGCTCCTGTTCCAGTCGTGCTCGTGACGCACGATGAGGTTCGACCCGGCGGCGCTGCCAACGTTGCTCTGAATTTGTCATCACTTGGCGCACACGCCGCTTGCGCAGGATTAGTGGGTCATGATGCGGATGCGGATCTTTTGGAGAAAACGCTTCAAAATCATAATGTGAATCCGTTATTTATCCGCGTTGAACAACGCACAATCACTAAATTGCGCGTATTAAGTCAAGCCCATCAGATGATTCGACTTGATTTTGAAAACTCTTTTGACGAATCGAATGCGAAAGCGTTAGCTGATTCAGTATCGTTTGAAGGAATTACAGCAATTGTTTTAAGTGATTACGCGAAGGGTAGTCTTGAGCCTCGCTCACTGATCCAAAAGGCGCGTGCTTCCAAGATACCGGTGGTTGTTGATCCAAAGGGAACAGACTTTGAGAAGTATCGTGGAGCCACACTATTGACGCCCAACCGCGCGGAATTTGAAGCCGTTTGTGGATCGTGGAAAACCGAACAAGAGTTAGTTGACAAGGGCTTAACGCTAATCAACAGCCTAGATGTTGAGGCAATATTGGTCACTCGCTCTGAACAGGGAATGACATTGGTTGTTCGAGATGGCTCTGCGTATCAATTTGCAACGATGGCGCGTGAGGTTGCTGATGTCACAGGCGCGGGCGATACCGTCATTGCCGCTGTAGCCGCCGGTCTGGGTGCCGGAATGAACCTGGCTGCATCAGCTGAATTGGCTAACCAAGCTGCGGGCATTGTCGTATCGAAGTCGGGTACTGCAACGGTTAGTGGTCGCGAGCTTGAGAGTGCACTATCGGTCGAACGAGGCATTTTTCAATCAGCGGAGGATTTGGCCGCTTGGGCGGAACAATACCGAGCTTTGGGGGAAAAAATTGTTATGACCAACGGTTGCTTTGATATCCTGCACGCAGGCCATGTCGGTTATTTGAGAGAGGCAGCATCACTTGGCGATCGTTTGGTTGTTGCGGTCAATTCAGATGCTTCAGTGGCTCGACTGAAAGGACCAGGGCGTCCAGTCAATACGGTCGAGAGACGTCTTCAGGTCCTGGCCGGGCTTGAGGCAATTGATGCTGTTATTGCATTTGAAGACGACACGCCCGTTCCTTTGATCGATATTTTAAAGCCTGACGTTCTCGTGAAAGGGGGTGACTATAAATCTGTTGAGGAAGTGGTCGGTTACGAGTGTGTTCTGGGCTACGGAGGGGAAGTGAAAGTGTTAGGTGAGGTGGGTACGTTATCGACCAGCCACCTGATTGCCAAAATTCGTCAAACAGACGCAGATTCAACCAACTGACAAATCGTGTGCATCATTAAGATGTGACATTCCTGGATGCGGGCGGTATTAGCAGATGGCGCGATCAAAACATAATCAGCTATCGTTTGCATTATGCCATTAGGCCTATCACCGACCAGAGCGACAGTACTAATCCCCTTCTTCTTTGCGACTCTCAACGCTCGGACTACATTTTTCGAATTGCCGCTGGTCGAGATTCCAATTAATAAGTCACCAGATTGCCCGAGACCTTCGATTTGGCGCGAAAAAACTTCCTCGTAGCCGTAATCATTTCCAATTGCGGTAAGTGCAGATGTGTCTGTAGTGAGTGCAATTGCTGCCATTGATTTACGTTCTTTTTCGAAACGACCAATAAACTCAGCGGCAATGTGCTGACTATCGGCTGCAGATCCACCATTGCCGCAGAGCATGATTTTTTTGCCGGCTTTAATCGCTGATGAAGCCAATCTTGCAACTTTGAGAAGTACTTCTAGGCTTTTGGTGTCATTAATTAGGGCTTGTTTGGTGTCAATGCTCGCTTGAAAAGTAGCTTTGATTGTCTCTAGACTCATGATCGGATCTCTGTTGGGAGTGCAAGACAATTATCGCGCAAATGCGAAGTGCTGAGGGTACCAATGATTGCGGAAGTGATACTAGGGTGCGCGAAAAGATATTTAAAAATTGAGGAAATTGACCCCGTTATATGTCCACTTCCTAAAGCTTTTTTAACTAGCAATCCAGCCCCGTTTCTTTCGGCCTCGTCAATCAAGGGTTTCTCGTCTGGCTGCTTAGGGTTAAGCGTGATCATCAAACAATCTGCTCCTTGGTTAAGGGCTAACCGTCCTCCTTCAACTGTTTTGCCAGATAATCCGACGGCATGGATCAGACCCTGCTCTCTAGCTTTGACTAGGGTTCTCAGAGCGCCAAGCTCAAGGTGTTTGATGTCTTGACCATCTGAGTGTAGCAATACCACATCGAGACGATTTCGATTTAAGTACCTGAGACTTCGCTCCACGCTATTCATAATTGCTTTCTCGGAGAAATCATAGTGACTACCAGTTTCTTGATCGTAGGCCTCACCGACCTTCGTAATAATATGAAATTTATTAGGTACCTCTGGTAATAGTTCACCAAGTCGTTTCTCTGCTTTGCCATATGCTGGCGCTGTATCGAGACAATTGATGCCCAGGTTCGATGCTAGCTCCAGAAGTTCAATAACTTCTTGGTCGGTAGGTAATTCAAATCCGGACGGATATTTGAGGTCAGTATTGCGTCCAATTTTGACTGTACCTAAACCAATAGGACTCAGTTCAAGGCCGGTTCGACCCAATTTTCGAAGCATCATACCCATGGGTAGATTCCTTGAGGGGCGACTGGCCATTGAGGTTGGCTGGAACTAACGAGGTTTATTTCTAGCATCGGTAGAATTTGGTCTGCGAGAGCAGGTGCTAGCGCGAGCTTAGTTGGCCAGGTCACAATCAAATTGTTGCACTTGGCTACAAAAGCAGTGTCAGGCCGATTTCCCTCGTTAGTACTCGGTTCTGCCCGGTTTATGCGAAATATCCGTGTTGTTTCAATCACTGGGTCAAGCCAACGGAGGGCCTCTAATACTGAGCACACGGCGCGGTGACAAAGTTTGTCATCGTCTAGGTGCACGCCTTCCTCAGCGAGTTGTCCGCCCAGATAGAGATATTGAGCCCCTGCAAATTCATGTGTTGAGACTGAAAGTTTGGGCTTACTGCCGTGACCAAGTTGGTGGCCAAATACTCTTGGGATGGGGCGGGCGAGCTTGCAGACACCCATCGCTAGGGGGCGAAGCTGCATCTGTGGACGTTGTCCATTAAGGGTTGATAGAAGAGGCTCAGTGCCTTCGCCTGCCGTCATGATGACGTCGCCGAGCATCTCGCCAGCTGAGGTTTCAACGCCAACAACACTGCCGTCTCGCGTTAAAAAGCCTGTGACTTCTGCATGAAAGAGCTGACCATCCAATAATTCTGCAAACGCCTCGATAAGCGTATCCAGCCGTAAAACGGGTTCTGAAAGACGGTAAAGATGACCCTTGAACTCAGGGTAGTTAAATGCGGCTTCAGTTTGAGGGTCAATACGTTCCATGCGTGAGCGCATGGTCTTGCTTGCAAAGAATCCCATCAGATTGGCAGTGACCGACTCGACAGACCACAACAACTGATCCTCTCTTTCCAGTTGCACTGATCTGAGATCCACTCTGCCCTCGCCATTCAGCGCTTGTCTCCAGCGCGCGGGCATCGCACCAATTTCATTTGCTGCTTTGGATAGTCGCCCGCCCAGTGCATACTTGGTTCCGCCATGAATCATTCCCTGACTCGCTAGGGTTTGACCTTGGCCAAGTGCATTTTTCTCGATAACACAGCATGGAATATCGCGAGCTTTCAGTTCAGCTGCTAACCAGAGTCCTGAAATTCCGCCGCCGACGATGATTTTCATGCAGGCATGCTAGCATCTTCAATTATGGGACGACATCTGTATTCACTGCTTTTACTACTTTGCGCGCCATTTTTGATTGGGCACGTGGTCTATAAATATTGTCGTGAGAATCAAGATCCGATGGTTGCTCGGAGACTTGGCTTTTATATCCCTACGCGGATGGCTGGTTGTATTTGGATTCATGCCTGCAGCCTCGGTGAATCCAAGGTGGGAGTGGAGCTGGCACGAGCTTTGGTAAGAAAAAATCCATCGTTACGGGTTTTAATGACAGCGACTACTCCAGCGGGACTCCACGTCCTAACTCAGAGTGAATTTGCGAGTCATGTTTTTCCTTGGGACTTTCGCTGGACTTGGTCTCGGTGGCTATCCAAGTTAAGACCTAAAGCACTAATAATCATTGAGACTGAGCTTTGGCCCAATCTATTGGCAGCGTGTTATGGCGGGGGTATTCCTGTAATTCTTGCCAATGGACGACTAAGTGATCAATCTGTTCGTGGCTACCAACGTTTCGGTTGGTTATCGAAACCGATGTGGTCAAGGGTCTCGCGTGCTCTTATGCAGTTCGATGGTGATGCTCACAATGCGCATATTCTCGGGGTTCCTACCCATGCGATTTCAGAGGTTGGCTCTATAAAGCTTGATCAGCCCGCACCTCAGATTGTGAGAGATCAGGCTAATCGTATTAGTGCATGGAAGAAGGCCCATATTTTAGTTTGTCTGATGAGTAGCCATCCCGATGACGATGCACTCTTTTTGAGCTGGGCCCGTCGGAATCCAGATTTTCGTTTGTTGATTGTACCTCGCCATCCAGTTCGGGGGCCCGAGATCAAGAAGGTGGCAATTGATGAGGACCTGAGCGTGTGCCAGTCGTCTCTTGAGATCGACCACTCCGCTCAGATTCTCATCGGAGATACTTTCGGAGATATGGGCGCTTATCTCTCACAATCCGACGTGGTTGTGATTGGCGGAAGCTTTTCTGGAAAGGGCGGACAAAACCCGATCGAACCCGCTTTACTAAGTAAACCTTTGATTGCTGGACCATCGATGCATAACTTCCAAGCAATCGGCGATGGCCTAGAGGCCGCAGGCGGACTTATTCGAGCAGATGCTGACCAGATTTCGGAGGCCATTGAGGCGGCGCTTCTGGGTGCGAACAAGCTGGGACAAGCCGCCCGGGCTTGGGTTATAGCTAACCGAGGATCGACCGAGCTTCAGGCTCAATCAATCTTGGCGATACTTGCTACCGATTAGCGTTTCTGGAGCTTTGCTTTGGCGCGTGCCGCAGCCGCCTTGACTTGGACGGGCGCTGTTCCACCAAGATGATCCCGCGCACTTACTGATCCTTCAATGGTCAGCACTGAAAACACATCAGCGCCGATTAAATCACTAAAGGTTTGGAGCTCTGAGAGGTCTATTTCAGAAAGTTCACGTTTGGTTTGAATCCCAAGCCCAACTACTTGACCAACCACCTCATGAGCCTCACGAAACGGCAGTCCTTTGCGGACCAGATAATCTGCGAGGTCAGTTGCAGTGGAATATCCAAGAATTGCTGACTCTTTGAGAACCTCTTTGTTTACCACTAATGACGGCATCATGTCAGCGAAGGCACGAAGCGATCCAAGCAGGGTATCTGCCGCGTCATATAAAGGCTCTTTGTCTTCCTGATTGTCCTTGTTGTAGGCGAGTGGCTGTCCTTTCATCAACGTGAGAAGACTGATCAGGTGACCAAACATTCGACCTGATTTACCGCGCACTAGTTCAGGCACATCGGGGTTCTTTTTTTGCGGCATGATCGAGCTACCCGTACAAAATCGGTCGGGTAGGTCTACAAATTTCCACGCCGTCGAATTCCAGTTGATGAGTTCTTCGGAGAACCGTGAAAGATGCATCATGACGATACTGGCGACACTCAAAAACTCGATACCAAAATCGCGGTCAGAGACAGAGTCAAGGCTGTTTTCGGTTGGCTTATCAAAGCCAAGAAGTTCTGCGGTTCGCTCACGATTGATCGGGTAGCTCGTTCCAGCCAAAGCCGCGGCTCCCAGGGGGCATTGATTCATCCGTCGTCTACAATCAATAAGACGTTCTGCATCACGTTCTAGCATTTCATTCCAAGCAAGCATGTGATGCCCAAAAGTGACAGGTTGAGCAGCTTGAAGGTGCGTAAAACCAGGCATGATCGTGCCTGCTTCACGCTCAGCAATCGCAACTAAGCCTGATTGCAATCGGGTCAGCTCGCTGAGCGCACGATCGATCGTGTTTCGCAGCCATAGTCGAATGTCGGTCGCTACCTGATCATTTCGGGAACGACCAGTGTGTAGCTTCTTGCCGGTATCGCCTATTAGATCTATCAGCCGCGATTCGATATTCATATGTACATCTTCTTGGGTGATTGACCAAGAAAATTCATCGGACTCAATTTCGCCTTCGATCTGGCGAAGCCCGTGGATAATATTTTGAGTCTCGGTTTCATTCAGAATTCCCTGTTCAGCCAGCATCGTAGCGTGGGCGATTGAGCCCTGAATGTCCTCTAGGGCCATACGTCGGTCGAATTCCACAGATGCAGTAAACGCTTGGACGAACGCATCGGTCGATTCCGTAAAGCGACCGCCCCATAAAGCTTTAGGCTTTTGCTGACTCATAGAGACTCCTTTTACCAGCATCCAGTATACTTCGTGTGACAAAGGACCACACATGCAAAAAACGTTAATTATCGCAACGCGGAGGAGTCCGTTGGCTCTCTGGCAAGCTTGTCACGTGAAAGATCGGCTTCAAGAAAGTTATCCGGAGACCTCGATTAAGCTTCTGGAAATCTCGACGAAAGGTGATGAACACCTCGACGTATCGCTCACTAAATTTGGCGGTAAGGGTGTCTTCGTGAAGGAGTTGGAGACCGCGCTGTATGATGGACGCGCGGATCTGGCCGTGCATTCTTTAAAAGATGTGCCAATGGATCTCCCAGATGGACTGGACCTATGCTGTCTGACAGCGCGCGAGACAGCAACGGATGCATTGGTGCATCGCATCGGAACGAAAGCTTGGAATGATTTTTCTGATATCCCGTACGGCTCACACTTGGGGACCTCGAGCTTGCGACGTATTGCCCAGATCCGGGCATTGCGCCCAGACTTAAAGCTATCGCCTGTGCGGGGTAACTTGGGAACACGTTTAGCTAAGTTGGATTCAGGCGGGTTCGATGGATTGGTATTGGCATCAGCTGGGCTGAAGCGGCTTGGGGTTGCTGATCGAATTGCTTTTGAGACAAAACCCGAGGACATTTTGCCTGCCTGTGGGCAGGGTATTCTTGGAATCGAGATCCGTGAAGATGATCGAGCAACACGTGAAATGGTGATGACGCTGCGAGACGACCACGGCGAAATCACTGGTCGCGCCGAGCGCGCACTTAACCGTCATCTGAATGGTGGCTGTCAAGCGCCAATTGCTGCTTACGCGATGGAACGTGCCGGAAACTTGTGGTTGCGCGCCTTGGTGGGGTCACCGGATTGTGGAACACTTCTTAGGGCAGAAGATCTTGGCGCGTCGGAAGAAGCGGAAGCGCTTGGAATTCGTGTGGCGGAGAATCTAATAGCCCAAGGGGCCAGAAAGCTCCTCGCCCAAGTGGGTTCGTGAATGAAGATTTGGTTAAATCGCCTTCCCTCAGCGTTTCCTAGGGTCTCCGATTCATTTCGTCGAGCTGGTTTTGACCCAATAGCACTTCCCTGTCTCCAGCCCCGCGTGTTGGATGTTTCTCTCGATCCTGCAATTGTCGAGTTTGACCGATTTAGCGATGTGGTTGTGACATCTCCTGAGTCAGCCCGCTTACTAATTGACGCTATCCTATTACGCTGGACCCAGTGGCCAACTACACAGCGGTTGTGGGCTGTTGGCTCGGGAACAGCAGATATTCTTGGGGAAGAGGTGGAAGGGGTCATAACGGCACCTGATCCAGGCTCTGCCCCACTCATCCAAGTCATGCAGTCAGTGATCTCGGCTGACAGTAAATTGCTGATCGTCACAGGGCGTAATTCTGGGCGTCAGTTCGAGAAACTGAATCAGACCCTGTCAGATCCGGTTTCTTACCTTGAGCTTTTTGAATTAATGGCTGGTTTTGACTCGGAAATTCAGATCTTGAACGATATTGTGGCAGTTGTTCACGGTTCGACAGTTTTGGTACGGGCGTTCATAAAAGTTGCTAAAGAAAATGAATTGAACGTTATGCAATACACTCATTTTGTGACGAGTGCTGATGCGAAAGCACAGTTGCCGTCAGGATGTCGGTATCATCAAATTAATTCACCGACACCTAACGCGGTCAGACTGGCGATGCAAGGAGAGGAGCGTGTCAAAGACTGAAAAGAGAGCGGCT
>Ga0163109_10001438_pt1 | contig 18813 bp, 17 predicted proteins | sample CRUFie1St13metaG_FD_108704 | JGI IMG/M metagenome (GOLD analysis project Ga0163109, IMG submission 108704) | Marine microbial communities from the Costa Rica Dome - CRUD Field 142mm St13 metaG | ecosystem: Environmental > Aquatic > Marine > Oceanic > Photic zone | place: Costa Rica: the Eastern... | reverse complement strand
TGCAATTATACATAATAAGTTCTTTTTATTCTCAGTTAAATTTTGATTAATTGTATCAATACATTCTTTTGAAAAAGTATCTTTTCCTTCATTATTACCTAAAGAGTAAGCTTCATCAATAAAAAGCACTCCACCATTACATTCGTCAATTACTTCTTGAGTTTTGGCAGCTGTGTGACCAACATATTTACCAATTAAATCTGATCTTTTAACGATTCTAAAATTATAATCTTTAGTTTTTGATTTTTTTCTTTTTTTTTTATTATTGTTACCTTTTATTATACCTAAATTAAAATAAATATCACCAATTATTCTACCTAATTTAGTCTTACCAACACCTGGTGGTCCTGTAATTACTGTATGTAACATATCTTCACTATCATTTACATTCGCTAAATAATAAATAATATTATCAACAATATTTTGTTTAATATTTTCTAAACCAATCATATTTTTTAAATTATTAAGAGGTGATTTTAATTTACTGATTTTCTCTAAATCAATATTATAGGTACATAATTCTTTTTCATCATAAAGATCTGCTAAATATAATAAATCATTTATATTTTTAATATCTTTATTTATTATTTTAACAGGCCAGAATGATTTATCTAGATCATCAAATTCTATATCACTATTAGATTCATTTGAACTATCATCAATAAAATCTTGCCATTTAATATCTAATTTTGGTTTTTTATTTGACATATTATATGTATTATTTTACTTTTTAAATATAAATTTATATATAGAATAAATTAAAAATATTATGTTTATATATATATATGTTATATAGTGCTCAAGGTCAATTAATAAATAAAGATGTTGCAAAGCAATCTAATGTTACATCTAAAGGAAATAAAATAGAATATCAAGCGAATGGTAATTTAATTATTGAAGAAGGAAATAAGGAAACTGTAAAATCAGCTGTTAAAATTCCAGGTGATCAAGTTTTTTTCCCATTTTCAAGTAAATCTACTGAAGAAGAATAAATTGAAATTTAAATATTTAAAAGATAAATATTTAAATTATATAAAACAATGTATAAAAAAATTAAAGAACCTGTTATTATTCCATATAATCCTAATAATAAGTTAATCAAAGATGTTGATATAAAAGAAATGTTAAATAGATTCGGGGTAAAAGTCGAAGTTAACGATATAGAATTATATAGACAATCTTTAACACATAAATCTTACATTAAAAAAGAATTTTATGATAAAAATATGGATGAAATTAAAAAGCATAAAAGTAAAATGCAAAATGTTTTAGAGCTACGAGATAAATCTAATGAACGATTAGAATATTTTGGAGATACAGTTATTAAGACTGTAATTGCTGAATATTTATTTGACAGATATCCAGATCAAGATGAAGGTTTTATGACAAAATTAAAAACAAAGATTGAAAATAGAGAATCTTTAGCGAATTGGGCAAGAGAAATGGGTTTATATAAGTTTGTAATTATTTCAGCTCAGAATGAAGAATCTAATAATGGGAGAACTTGTGATAAAATCTTAGAAGATGCATTTGAATCATTTATAGGAGCATTAAAAAAAGATACTGATTTTGAAACTTGTAAGAAATTAATAAGAAACTTATTAGAAAATAATATAGATTGGTCTGAAATCATATATAAAGATTCAAATTATAAAGATCATATTCAGAGAGTCTATCATAAAAGAAAGTATGAACATCCAAAATTTGAGACATTAAAGGAAGAACATTTGAAAGATAATAAAAAGTATTTTACGGTATGTTTGTATGATAATTACGGTAATATATTTACAACTGCTCGAGAAACATCAATTAAGAAAGCACAACAATTAGCGTCCAAGTTGGGTTTATATAAGTTGAAAGAAATATCAGATTACCAAATGACAGATTATGAATTAGAATTAATTAAAAATAATTAAATTATTATAATTATATATAATAATGTCTAATTATATTGATTTAAATAAGAATGGAAGACTTTTTCCTTCATGGATATTATCTAATTTTAAGGAGTATCAGTTACCTCAAAATATAATTAAAGAAGGAGAAGATCCATGTAAAATAAAAACTAAATTAGAGTTAAGACAGTATCAAAAATTTATATCTAGTTATTTAGATTATAGATCTCCGTATAAAGAAATTTTATTATATCATGGGTTAGGTTCAGGAAAAACAGCAACTACAATTAATTTAATAAATGTTTTATATAATTTCAATCCATATTGGAATGTGTTTATATTAATTAAAGCGTCATTGAAGGGTTCATGGGAAGATGAGTTAAAAACTTGGTTATCGAAGGATGAGTTTGAAGCGAGGAAAAAGAATATTAAATTTATAAATTATGATTCTCCATATGCAGATAAGAATTTTTTAGATGCGATAAAGGATAGTGATAGTACAAAGAAGAATTTTTTTATAATAGATGAGGCGCATAATTTTATAAATAATTTATATAATAATATTGTTTCCAAGACAGGTAAAAGAGCGTATGTAATTTATGATTATATTTTAAAAGAAAAAATGGAAAATGCAGATACAATGATAGTTTTAATGTCAGGAACACCTGCTATTAATAATCCATTTGAGTTAGCGTTAATGTTTAATTTAATGAGACCAGGTATTTTTCCAAATAGTGAATTAAAATTTAATGAATTATATATTAAATCAAATCAATTAGGTGATGATATGAAAAATACATTTGTGAGAAGAATAATGGGATTAGTTTCATATTATTCAGGCGCAGATAAGCAGTTATTTGCTGAGAAAAGAGTACAATTTATTGATTGTATCTTTCATGAAAAACAGCAAAAAACGTATGAACATTTTGAACAAATTGAAAATAAATTAGATAAAAATAGATTTTCAAAAAAAATTTCATCTACTTACAAATCTTTTACAAGACAATCATCTAATTTTACTTTTCCTACTATATCAAGTAAAATTAATGGAGAGAGTAGACCTCGTCCTTCATCATTTAAATTAGACGAATCTGTTGTTCAAAAGATGTTAGAAGGAATTGAATTTGATGAAAAGGATAAGGAGTATGTAGAGTACAATGATTTAATAAATGTGTTTGTGAGAGAGTTAGAAAAGTATTATGATAAGTTAGATGATGGAAAGTTAAAGAATGATATTGAAATTTTTAAAGATAAGTATAATTATAATTTTGAAAATTTTTGGAAGGAATATAAGAATAAAAGTAAGTTATTAGATGAGTTTTACAAAAACTCTTGTAAAATAACAACTATGATTTTTAAAACTTTAAATTCTAAAGGACCATTAATTTTATATTCCAATTATGTAAGAATGGAGGGTTTAGAAATAATAAAACTTTATTTAAAATATTTTGGTTTTTCTAAATTTGTTGGATTTGATAAAGGAAAAAATTATTTACGATACACTGAATATCATGGAAATATTAAAATGGAAACACGAGAAGTTAATAAAAAGTATTTTAATAAATCTGATAATATTGATGGTAAATTAATTAAAATAATTCTAATATCACCAGCAGGTTCTGAAGGTATTAGTTTAAAAAATGTAAGACAAGTTCATGTATTAGAACCTTATTGGAACGAAGTACGAATAGATCAATTAATTGGACGGTCTATAAGACAATGTTCGCATAGCGATCTTCCAATAAAAGAAAGATATGTAGATATATTTAGGTATATAAGTAAAAGAAATAACAAAAAAGAGACAACAGATGAAAATATTCAAAATTTAGCCAATAATAAGAATAATTTAATTGGTTCATTTTTAAAAACGTTAAAAGAAATTGCTGTTGATGCTGAATTATTTAAAAATCATAATATTCAAAACAATGAATATATACCATTTCAGTTTAATGAAAATAGTTTATTTGATGAAATTATAAGTCCTGCATTTAAAAAAAATATTGATTATGATTTAAATTTAGAAAATGGATTACATTCAAAAAATTCTGAAATTAAAAAAATAGATGTTTTTGAAATCAAAGCAGTTATTAAAATTAAAGATAATATATATTCAGATATTAAAAAATATTATTTAAATAACGAAAGTGGAGTAGTTTATGATTTTTCTCTTAGATTTCCTATTGGAAAAGTTAATTTTGATAAAGATGGAGTACCTGAAATTTATAAAGATGATATTTATTTGATTTCACAAATAATACATATTCCTAAATTAAAAAATTGAATTTTTTTTAAATTATGATATTATATATTTATTAACTAATGTGATGAAGTGGAATAAAGAAGATGATAAGATATTAATTTCAATCTATGATGAAAATAAATCATGGATTGAATTAACTACAGAATTCAATTTAAAATCAAATAATACTAAAAATTATAAACAATTACAACAAAGATGGACTTATTTTTTAGACCCAAAACTTAAATTATCTCCATTATCAATCGATGAATTTAATATTATAGAACATTTTTATTTGAATAAAAGTATGAAAAATAATTTAATTGTCAAAGAAATTTTGTTTAAAACTGGAATTAAAAGATCAACACATTTTATAAAAAATAATATAATGAGAATAAAAAATAAATTAAAAAAAAAAAAATTCACTATAGAAGAAGATATTAATTTATATTCTATTTGTCAAGAAAATGATTTTATATGGACCAAAGTATATAAAAATTTTAAGAAAAAATTTAAACATACTAATAAAACTATTATGAATCTAAAATATCGTTGGGATTATTTTTTAAAAAAATATAAAGAATGTAATCTATTTTCTGAAGAAGAAGATATAAAATTATATAACCTATGTATTGATAATAATATATCATGGCTTCAAATTTATAAAAGCTTTTCAGAAAACTTTCCAAATAAAAGATTACGTAATGATTTAATATATCGTTGGTATTTATATTTAAATCCAGATATAAATCCTATCTATATTAATTAAATGTTTTTTTGTTAATTTCCAATTGGATTTCTCCAATTGTAAAAATAAACTGAGACTGAAATTGACTAGATAAAGGATGTCTTAAATACTTTTTTGCACTTCTAAAACTGACTCTATATTCATCTTTCGATGAAACATTAGTATTTAAAATATTTTTATATGATTTTCTTTCTAATAATTCATTATTCCAAAGCAAATTATTATCAGTTATTAATTGATCTCCAGTACTATCTAGTATTTTTATACTCATATTTGTAAAATTACCTAAATCTGAAAATTTAAAGATTTTATCAGTTTCCATACCATCTAAAAAGTTAAATCCTCGACTGTCTTCTTTGCTAGGAAATAATAATGCAAAACTATTACTTACTGAACTACTAGTTGCTAGATCATTATTTTTTGGAAGTTGATCTATATGTAATTGGAAATATCTACCTTTTTCTATTTGATAATCTGGATTAGTACTTTTTGTGTATTGTAAATGTTCAATACCATTAGCTGCAGTATTACTATAAGAATAAACAATTGAATAATCAGGTTCTAAAGTAATAGAATCTGCTACAAAATAATCTACAACTAAATCATTATTTTGCTTCAAAATATAATGAATAATATAAATAGGTACAATATAATTATTATCAAATTGATCAAATAAATTATTATTTGAAAAATTATTAGCTGCAACAAATGATGTAATTGTATTTATTATATTATTATCAGTTAGAATAGATTTTTTTAACTTATAATTATCAGGTAAAATTGCTTTAACTAGTTTTAGATACTTGACATTTTTTACAGATCGGTGTATAGAAGGTCCTGGTGTAGTATCAGTTGATCCTAATTTTAAAGTAAAATTAAAAATATTAGGAAAAACATCAATATCTCTATCTGCAGTATCAATAATAATGTCTTTTTCTTCAATAAATTGGTTACGAACAATGTCATCAACATTATTATCAAGAATTTGTTTAGGCATATAATCTTTTTCAAATAGAAATGATCCTAAATTAGAATCATTATTAAAATTAACATTATTATTTTGTGTTGGTTGTAAATTATTATTTACAAATAGATTTTTTAGTTTAGAATTTTCAAAAAAATTAGCTGGAGTTTGTGCATTGTTAAAGTAATTATCACGAATATTAATTTTAGATAAATTCGATCTATCTTTTTGGTTATTAAACATATATATTTATAATAAAAAAATAATTCGATTTATATTTAAAAATAAAAAGATTAATATTTTAAATATGGAGTATGAAAAAAAAATATATGAAAAATTTGTGAATAAATCAACATTAAGTGAATTAAACAATAATTTATCAAATAAACTTAATTTATCTAATAAAAGTGTAGATGATAAAAAGAAATGTTTAAAAATCTTATATGATAATATGAAAAAAATATATAATGGTTTAGATAAATCTAAAATAAATGAAAAAACTTTTCCTAAAATTAATGATATTTTTAAGAAGTATTCATTAGATGAATCAATTAAAGAAATTCAGTATATGTATAATACAAATGATAATATTAAATATTTAGAAAGACCTATAACTACTTATCAAAAGAATTCAAATAATGTAGATTATAGTAAAAGACAAATTACAAAAGCTAATGGTACTCCAAATCTAGGTGTATCTAATAATTTTGATGAATCGACTAGATTAAATATGAATATGCCACCTGAAAAGATTATGGAAAAACTTATGGCAGAAAGAAATACTATTAATAATAGTAGTCAACAAGGAAATTATGAATTACCTGACTATATGAAGCCTAAAGATAGTCAACCTGTTGTAGAAAAATTTACAAACTATAAATTAAATGAAACTAATAATACAGTAGAAAATTCTAAGATGCAGGGTGATACTTATCATTTATCTGGATCAAATTTAGATTCACAATTTAGTACCATTAATTTTTCTGATAATGAACTTTCATTAGGATTACCTGATGTTGATGAATCTGTTGATACAAATAAAAGATTAGAAATATTGCAACAAGAAAGAACTAATCTGTCAAATAATGTTAATGTTCCTGATGAAAATTTTGTTAAACCTGATTTTAGTAAGTCTTTAGAGGATAATAATAAAAGATTAACTAATCAGAATTTAATAAATAATGATTATATAAAGAAGGAGGATTTTTATAATAACCAGAAGCGAATAATGAGTCAGATGGGGACGCCAAAGTATGAGGTTAATAATAATTTAATTAATAATGCTAATAAGATTAATAATGGTAATATTGTAGAAAAATTAAATAATGTAAATAGAGATGATGTATTAAAGATATTAAATAGTTATGCAAACTCAAGTAATAGTATGAGTGGTGTTGGAAACACGGAAAGAAAGGTTGAGGTAGTAGAAAACACAGAAAAAGATGATAAAATTACTGAGTTTTTGAGTGAATTAGGAAGAAAGCAATTAGAGCAATTAAAACAAGTTCAGTTATTACAAGAGCAATTACAGAATCATATTAAAAGTCAGATTTTAAATCCTGTAAGAAGTAATGATGTAGAAGAAGGTATGGATGAGTTAAAGAATGAATTAATAAGTAAAGTTAAAATTTTAACGGGTCAATTGGAGCAAGAGAAGAAAATGAATATTCAATTGAAGAAGAGAATTGATGATCTAGTAGAGGAGACAACAAATGAAAATGACAAAAAGCTTGAGTTAATTGAGAATAAGAAGGAAGAAATTAAAGAGGAGGTAAATAAGTTAGCGGACAAGCATAAGGATATCGAAGTTTCGTATGCTAATTTGTTGAAGAAGGAGAAATTTTTGAATGGTTTAATAGAGAAGAATAGTAAATTATTAAAGTCAGATAATCAAACAGTATTTATTGACACCAAAAATTTCAATTATGGTAGTAAAATAGGTTATGTATTTGACAGAAAGATAAGTGACATTGAGAAGATTGAGTTAATATCGTATGATTTCCCAAAAATTAACAATAATGTCAATAATAAGAATAATAAATTTTATTTTAGATTTGAGGAAGAGAAGTTAAATAGTAGTATTGTTGAGCAAAATGATTCTGATAGTGAGGAGTGTTCTATAGATGTAAATGATGAGATGAATACAATTACTATTCCAGAAGGTAATTATGATATATCAACATTAATTAAGAAGTTAAATAAGTTAGGAAATGCGTATAATTTATTATTTTCGTATAATAAGAATACGAGTAAGGTAACAATCAAGAGTGAGAATAATTTTGCTATTTATAATAAGGAAAATAATGTGATGAAGTTATTAGGTTTTGAGGAAGATTTTAGTTTAGAGAAGGGTAATTCTTATATTAGTAAAAATGCTTATGATTTGAGAAAATGTAATTATGTATATATGTATTTGCCTAATATTACTGATGATGTATTTGCAACAATTAATATAGATGGAATAAAGAAAGGTAATTACGAGTTAAAAACGGATGAAATTTCAATTGATAATTTAGAGATCGAGTTAAAGGACGAGTTTGACAATTTAATTGATTTCTGTAATCTAAGTTGTAAGTTTGAGTTAAATTTCATATTTGTGAATAAGCAAATTAAGTTAGATGACGATTCAGAAAATGATGTAGAAATTTATTCTGATGAAATTAATTTAGTCGAAAAATAATATTATTTATATATATATGATAAGAACAATATATATATCAATAATTATTTTAGTTACGATATGGACATTATATTTATATTTAGAGAATGATCAAAATTATAAAAATGAGATGAATAGAATTACTTATTTAGAGCATAAAATGAGAAAAAGAAATGATGCAATTAAACAAAGTAGAATGAGTACTATTCCTTGTAGTGTAGTGAATTTAGAGACACCCCGTGATTGTTATGTTGGTTCAAATTATTCATGTAAGTGGTGTGAAGCATCAGACCGATGTAATCAAATTATTTAGAAGTTTAGTTTTTATAATATTTATGAATGAATTGCCGTATGAACTTATAGATGAGATATTATCGTATCTAGGAATTACGTGTCATAGTTGTTATAACATTATTAAAGTAAAGGACTTAAATAATGTTATTAAACTTAATAGATTCTATTACTGTAATAAAAGGTGTTTTGACTTTGTATAAATATCTAGAATAACACCAACATGAAAATCATCCACTAAACAAATTAGATGCTATTGAGAACAAATCTAAAGTAAATATTTCTTCTCCTGCAAAAAATAAGCCAAATTAGTGGAATTATTTTGTAAATCTAAACCACTACAAAAATGTTTATTACTTAAAGTTGATTTTCTATCCTGAAAATTGAAATCTTCACACAAAACATAAGAAAAGCAGCACTAAGTTAATCAAAACTGAAAACATAGAAGATGTAATTATTCCAAAACAACTTAGATCTAATCTAAGTCCTGCTATAAAGTATCCTTTACATGATAAAGGAAGTAGAAAAGTTCATTCAAAAAAAAAAGTTGAATCAATTAAAATAAATAAGAATTAATTATTATAAAATGGAACATTATAAAGCTATCCAAAAACAGAAATATTTAAAATATCAGTTAAATAAACAAAGAGAAAAATATAAAAATACTTTACCTTCTTATTCAGATGATGAAATTACAGATATTATTAATAATAAATATATTGAAAGAATCGAATTATTTTACAAGAAGTATAATTTAAATGACAAGGAGTTAAATAATTGTGATGATTGTGACTTAGGTAATATAATACGAGTTAGGGAGAAAGATGAGATTAATGGATATAATTATTTAAGGATGTTAAAGAATTTTGATTTGAATGGTTTTAAGAATATAAAGTTTAGAGAGAGGATAGATTTATTTAATGTAAGGAGGATAAATAAATTTATAAAGGAGAAAAGTAATTATAAGTATGTTAGTAAGAAGAGGTTTTATAATTATGAGGGTATTGTAAGTAATTTTGATGGTAATTGGAATATAGAAAACATGATCGAGATGTTAGAAAATAAAGGATTGCAGAAGTTAGCTGTACCAAAGACCATATTTGATATGTTATTGGAGGAGGATCCTGGTGTTTATGCGATAGAGATAATGACGAATGATTTAATAAATTTGAATAGATCATATTGTATAGTGGATGATTTCCCTTGTGAGGGGGAGTTATTAAATATACCATTGGAGGTATGTAATCAGTTGAGATTAAAAAGTGAATTTAATAATTTTAGTATTAGATTAGTAAAGCCGAAGAAAGGGGAAAGGGTAAAGTTAAAGTGTTTAATTAATCGGGATGATATTTTTAATGATATAAAGGTTCAGATGACACAGGAGATAAGTAAATTATCAATCTTAAGTTTAAATCAGATAATATCGATTAGATCAGATAAGGAGGATATTTATGTACCTTTTTTAGTGAAGGAATTATATCCGAGTAATATAATTGATATAACGAATATAGATTTAGAGATAGATTTTGATATTTGTGAAGATTATGAAAATCCATTAGACAGTTTATTTATTTATTCGAATATGGAAGTGTAATTATTACCTTTTTTTATAAAGTTGTATTTATCTAATAATTCTTGAGAATTTTTGCTAATTTTATCTTTGTAAGTAAAAGATACTTCATAAGATGATAAATTTTTATCACGCTTATCTAAGAAAATACCATTCTTTTTCTTTGTTATGTTAAAAGTAATTTTTGATTTTTCGTAAGTATTAAATTTATCTCTAACATAGCGAATTCTATCTTCTAAGTTAAGGGGAAATATAAATTTATTATGATTGTATGGTATTATAGTAAAAGTTTTATTATTTTTTCCAGTAGAGTATTTTTCTAGATAAAGTAATTTTTCTTTGATAAGATTACAAAGGTTTATTCTAGTTAAATCTTTTTTATAATCAATATCTAGTAATTTAAACATTTTTTTTATGTCATTTTTATCATTTGAGGTATGACATACAGCACCTTTAAGAGATTGTATTCCTTCACCTCGTTTAGCTTTAGTATTTTTAGATCTTTTATTTCTAAGTTTAAAAATTTCATCATTATTTTTATTTTTATCTAATATTCCAATTAATTCATTTTCTTCTCTTTCATCGTAATATTTTTTTATAGAGGTAAAGTCATATTTTGAATTATCATTATCAGTTTTTATTTTTTTAATTTCTTTATTAATTTTTTCACTTTTCAAATAAGAATATAATGTTAGTTGATTTGATAACTCTTTATTGTAAAGTTTTCTATAAAATAATGGTATATTTTCTTCATATATTTCTCTAGGTTGAAATATATAAAATATACCTCTGTAAATTAAATATCCAGGATTATTATATTTATCATAAATAAAATCACATCTATCAATAAATTTTGAATGTTCATTTGCAGTTGTAGGTATTAGATATTCTAATCCTTGATATACAAACCAATTTTCAAATAACTCATTCTTCTCTCCTTTATAATTTTTTTTTACATTTTTTAAAATTTCATCTAATGTATAAACATATTTTTTTTTAAATAATAATTTAATTTTTTCTTTTGCAAACATGATTTCGTCTTTTGCTAATAGGTCAGTAAATGTACTGTAATCTAAGTTTATTTTATTAATTTTTTTAAATAATTTTGAATTTTTATCATAATATTTCAAATTAATTTTTTTATCAAAACATTCGTAATCACAATCAGTAAAATCACATTTTACATCACAAAATTTAGCATTTGATTTTTTTTCATCACCAATTTTAGGTTTAATACAATTTTTATTTTTTTCAATATCATCCTTAAAGACATTACCATTATAATTTATTGCACAATCAATAGAAACTCTTTTTAAACTACGTTCTATCTTTTTAACTAGTAAATATTTTAATTCAGCTTTTTTATATAAATTTTCCTCTGAAGATAATCCGTTTTCTAATTTAACAACATATTTATATACATCTACTTTAGGAAAAGGATTTTTTTCAGAAGTAACATTGTAATGTTTACATTGTCTAATTGCTCTTCCTATAACTTGTTCAACTCGTCCAAAATTATAATAAACATCTAAAATATGAACTTCACTCACATTTTCTAATGTTATACCTTCATTCATAACTTTAGAACCTAATATAATTTTAATAAATTTCCCATCGATATTTTCAGTAGAGTTAAAATAATCATCAAGTATTTTTTTTTTAACTTCTGGTAATTCTTCTTCTATATCATCACTTTTACCTGTTATTTTAATAAAAGTAGCAGGATAGAATTGTCTATCTGGATATTCTTTAAAAAAATTACAATACTTAACACCAGTTTTATAATCAACTACATTTTCATTAAGTTTATAATTTTGATCTTCTCGAAATTCTAGAAAACCATTTTGTAATAAAATTTCTTGAAAAACTTCAATACCTACTTTAACTAGATTGCTATAAATAAATATTGTACCAGATCCTTTATTTCCTTCTACTTTTTTATCTATAGTATCTAATACTTGATAAAATTTTGTAGAAAATTGCTTTAAATACTCTTTCTTATAAATTAATCCTGTTATATTATCTGTATTTTTAGACTCATACATTATTTCTTCTAAATTACTTATTTTATTATCAAAAAACATACTATTTAATTTTTTTAAAAATTCTATTTTATTGTTTCTTAAATTAGATATTGCTGTATTAACTCCTTCTTCACCTTTACTTCCAACTATTGATAATTTATCTTTTGATAATACTGGTATTGCTAAATTTGCTACTGAAGTAGTACTTCTTTCTAATTTATCATCAATATTAGCTTTTGATATTATATCATATGTTTTTTTTTGAAATGTATCCATTTTACATCTTACACATTTTGTAAAAATTAATCCTGGAGGAATTTCTCCAATTTCGTTTCTTATTGCAAATAATAAAGGATTAGCTCCTCTGTAATATGATACATATCCATTACACATATTCTCAAAATACTCACGTCCTCCTTCTTTGAAATCTATTAAATGACTTAAATTTGATAAATTAAAAATTTTTTCTTTTTTTATTTGATCATTTATAGGTCGTAAATAATTAATTATTTCTATTATATCTGTTCCTAAATTTTTCATAGGTGTAGCAGATAATAAAAGTAATCTTAAATTTTTTGATTTTTTAATTATCATTTTTAAAGCATCACCATGTTCATTTCCTGTAAAATTATGAACTTCGTCTACTATTAAAATTGTATTATCTAAATTTTCTAATTTATCTATTGATACATCTCTTTCATAATTACCTTCATCTGTTTTACGATACTTTTTTATTTGTTCATCATCATCAACATAATCTTTTATTTTTTCACCTAATACTTTTTTGTAAAATCTTCTATGAGTCATAATTTTATAAAAATAGCTAATTTCTTTTAATTTTTCATTTTTTTTATTTTGTTGATCTTCCAGGGATAAATTCTGATTTTTTTTATCTAAATTAATATTAGAAAACTTCATTATTTCATTTTTCCAGTTTTCTTTTAATAAAGGACCTGGAACTAATATTAATATTTTTGTATTATATTTTGATACCATTGATTTAAAATTTTCAGCAATAGAAATTGCCGTACCAGTTTTACCTGTACCTGTTCCATGAAAAATTAATAAACCTCGATAAGGAGTACTCGGATGAATAAAATTAGATAAAAATGATTGATGAGAATATAATTTTAATTTACCTGTACATGCATCATCTCGATAATTTTTTATATCATTATAATCTTTTAATTGTTCTGTTTCTGGAATTTTATGATAATAAAATTCTCTTTTTTCATAAATTTTAGATTGTAAATTTTTATCATCTATATCTGGATAAACATAATCTTTGTCTAATAAAGCTTTTATTTCTTGTAAACTCATATATTTATTTAGATATTAATTTAGTTTAAAAATTTATATAAATTTAATTAATTTATATAATATGTTTGATGATTCAAACTTGTCTTATGATAATAAGAAAAAAATTATAAATAAGATTCAAAATATTAAAAATAAAAAAAATTACATTAATTTATTTAAACTAATTCTTAAACTCAATATACCATACTCATTAAATAATAATGGTATATTCTTTAACATTAATAAAATAAATAATCAAGATTTAAATAAAATTATTAAACTCATTGATTCATTTGATTTACATAAATATAATTAATTCTCCAATTTTAGCCAATTCCATTTACCATCATATTTCATTCCATTCATTTTTAGATAATTATAAAATCCCTTTATTAAAAAATTATAATCAGGATTATAATTGAATTTTAAGTTTATACTATATTTATATAATAAATAAATAGGAGAAGATAAGTTGAAATCTTTTATATTATTATCAAAATTTTTTTTTAAATTTTTTACCTTTTTATGAATATCATCTTTATCATTTTCTATTTTTATATTCTTCCAAGGTAATGTTTTCAAATTTAAATAAATTAATGAATACGATAAACTAATTAAATCATCTCTTCTCGATAATACATATTTATTATGACAGTTTATACTCATAAATCTTATTGTACCACACCTACTCTTATTTTTTTCGAATTTAATATGACTATTATCTTTTTTATATTTCTTACATAAACCAAAATCTATTAATTTGAACTTATTACTTTCTTTATCAAAAATAAAGTTATCTGGCTTTATATCTTGATGAATTAAATTATTTTTGTGTAAATAATTGATTTGCTGTAATATTTGTATTCCAATCATTAAAATATCTTTTTCATTAAATGATTCTTTATTTGCTTTAAATATTTTTTCACAACTTTTATAATATAAAGGCATTATTAAATAACTAAAATCATTATATTCAAAATAATCATATTTTTTTACCATATTTTGTTCATCAATTAATAGATCATAAATTAATGACTCTTTTTTATTATATTTTATTTTTTTATCAACTTTTATTGCAACTAAATTATTATTGTTAATATTTCTTCCTTTATAAACTGTACTAAATCCTCCTTTTCCAATAATATTTTTATCATCAAATTTATAATCATTAACTATCATTTAATTTAGTAAATAAAATAAGTTTATAATTAAATAAAAATACATTAATTAAATTAATGGATTTATTAAATGAATTTTTAGAAAATGGAGATAAAACTGTGTTAGAAAACTTACAAAAAAATATTTATGAAATAAATAAAACTAATACAGAATACTGGGATTTTATTATGAATAATTCTAAAATAGATAATAATACTATTATAGAAAACATAAACTTCATAAATATTGATAATTTAATTAAAGTACAAAAATTAGATACAGATTTAATAAAAAATGATATTTTTTTTGATAAAATTATAAATGATAATTTATTAAATGATTTTATTATTTACCAAAAATTAGATATAGATACTATCAAAAAAATTATTAACTTAAATTTGGAGATTGATTGGATAAAATTATGTAAATATCAAAATTTTGATATAGAAACTATAGAAAATAATTTAGATAAAATTAATTGGGATATTATATCAGAAAATCAGTTTCTTACTATAGAATTTATTGCTAAATACAAAGATAAAATTAATTGGGAATTATTAGGAAAAAATATTAAAATTTCTGAAATTTTAAACGACTCATTTATTGATGTTTTTAGTGAGTATGATTTATCTTACTCTTTTATTTGGTCTAATTCTATCTCTGAAGAAAAAATAATACAAAATTTTGATAAATTAGAAAAAAAAAAAGTATTGGATTTATTAGAAATTAGACCAATATCAACTAAGTTCATTAACATTATATTTGAAAAATTTGATGATCCAGAATTTTTTGACGCAGCAGCTGAAGGACAAAATTTAACTTTAGAGTTTATAAATCAATATAAAGATAAGTTCAATTTTGATATAATATCACAACATCAAGAGTTAACTTTTGATTTTATTAAAGAAAATAAAAATAAAATTTCTTTACAATCAATTTCTTTTAATGATAACTTAGATGAAGAATTATTTTTAAAAATTTATGAAATTAAAGACGAATTTAAAGATGATTTTGACTGGGAATATATTTCTCAATATATAAATTTTTCTAATGAATCTGAGAATAAAATTAAAGAACTAAAGAAAGAATATTTAATTCAAAAAAAACTTGAAAATTAATTACTTAACTATTAAACAATATATTATAACTAATGATTGGTGTATTAAAATTAAATTCTAAAGTTCAATATGGTCGGTCTAGAAGTAACATACCTTATTGTCTATTTCTACCTTATTCTGACAAAATCGATAAAACTATTTTAGTAGCATCTAAGTTAAAGAAAAAAACTTATGTTGATCATTTTATTATTATTGATATCATAAAAGAAAATGATAATAATTCAATCGGTATGATAAGAAAAATTATAGGACCAGTTAATGATTACTTATCTAACAAACAATTTATTCTACTTAAAAATAATATTATAAAAAATACTTTATCATATACAATTATACCTTATAATCATAATAATAAAAATAATATTAATTTCACTTATTCAATTGATCCTAAAAATTCAAAAGATATTGATGATTCTTTTTCATTTCATGATGACATATTAGAAATTCATATAACTGATCTTACAAATTTGGATATTAATATTGAAGATTTACTAAAAACTAGTTTTACTTTTTACGATGATAAAAATATTAATATGCTTCCAGAAGAATTATCTGAAGAAAAATATTCTCTTCTTGAAAATAATAATAGATATGTTATTTCATTAATTATTAATTTTATTTCAAAAGAGTATTATTTTCAAAGACAAATTATTAATGTAAAAAAAAATTTGTCTTATGAAGAGGCTGATATTCTAATATCAGAAAATGAAATTTGGAAAGATTTACTTCATAAAAGTAATATATTTTTTGGTAATGTAAATGATTCACATACTTTAATTGAACAATTTATGATATTTTATAATTCTAAATTTAATGAATTATTATCAAACAAAAACTTTCCTATTAGAATTCATAAAGGACTAAAAATTATTAATGATAAAATAAATGATGAAAAATTAATTAGAAAAATATGTTACCATTCTGCTAATTACATACCTAATAATGATAATAATGATTATCATGAAGGATTACAAATTTATAAATATACACATGCTAGTTCTCCTTTAAGAAGAGTAATTGACTTAATTAATCAAAAAATAGCTTACAATAATTTAGATTTAGATATTAATTATGTATGTGAAAAGGTTAATGAAAGACTAGCTTTATGTAAGAGAGGTTATAATGAAATTAAGTTATTAAATTTGTTAGATGAAATTAAGAATGGTGAAAGAAAATATACTTCATACGTTGTGGATTATGATGCTAAAATTAAAATATATATAGAAGAATTAGATATAATAAATAATGTTGAAATGTTTAATAAAAAAATAAATTCGATATTAGATATCAAAAAGGTAAATAATCAAATAATTATTAAAAATGGGTGTAAAGAAGTCATAATAAATTTATTTGATAAAATTAAAGTTAAAACAACTATATTAAACTATGAAAATAACTTATTTGATAAAATTAAATTTTACTTTATTGAACCTGATGTTGAATCAATTTTATTATAAAAAAATTGAAAAATAAATTCTTATAATTTCCATTATAAATGCCTTGTAACCCAAAATTAAAACAAAACAAAACAAAACAAATCAATAAAACAACAAACATTAAAGGTTATCAAGAATATAGAAATGTCTATTCTATGGGCATGTAGATCACATCAAGCAGAGTCATATCCTATTATTTTTTTCGATGGTACGATGGGTAATCCATGCTCTTGGCATCGATGTGGTGATGAAAATCTGCAAGATGAGCTAGTATTAGTTTACCATCTTGAAAAAACTTCAGATCTAAAAAAAACTTTTATTCTTTATGATGATAGGTTTTTTCAAAAATTAACAGCTTCTGGAAAAGCATGTTCTGGAAAAGTTGGAGATTATGTAATGGATGCTATTCCAGGTACATACAATCAAAATGGTACTTTAAAATCTAAATATTACCATTTAGTTTTACGTACAAAATAATTAATTTCAATTGAAATTATTTAATTTTAATTTAAATAAATTTATTATAAGTAAAGTGTTTTTCCTGAACGTTTTAGAGCATATAATATATCCATAGTTGTTACAGTTTTTCTTCTACTATGTTCTGCATATGTAACACTATCTTTTATAATATTAGTGAGAAATCCTCTTAAACTACATCTAATTTCATCGTAAATTAATCCATTAATACGTTTTACACCTCCTTTTCGAGCTAATCTTTTAATATCATTTTTGCTAATTCCCTGAATATTATTCCAAAGAATATTTCTATGTCTTAAAGCCCTTTTATCTAAAGAAATTGTCTTCATAGCTTTATAAATAGAGATATTAGTTAAAACTTTTTATTGTATAATCGGTCATAATTGATAAATAAAAAAGTTATGGGGTATAGGTGATAAAATTAGATTATATAAACTGAAAAAAGATCGTTTATTCAAAGATCTTTTTTATAATAAAAAATTGAAAATATAATTTAATAATAATAAATGTTTATTTTAACTTAGTTTTAATAAATATGAATAATTTAAATTTTTTCCCAAAAGGTTTTGAAGACTTGTATGACACATTATTAGTTTTAACACCTGAATGCAAAAATAATATTGTTACAAATGAAATTAGTGATGATGTTACCACAAATGATGAAATTAGTAGTGAAAGTGACACAGATAATCTTAGTATAAATAACGATATTTTAAAAATAAAAAATAAATTAAAAGTTTATAACATTATATTAAATTGTCAAGATAACATTGTAATTAACATTAATAATAGTATTTATAATTTCGACTCTTTTGAAGATTTACAAGAATTTGAAAATTTGTTTTCTGATTGTATTAAAACAAAAAATATTTACAAAAAAAAAAAAAAAAAAAAAAAAATAAAATAAAATAAATAATTAATAAGTTTATTAAATA
>Ga0163109_10001437_pt1 | contig 18813 bp, 12 predicted proteins | sample CRUFie1St13metaG_FD_108704 | JGI IMG/M metagenome (GOLD analysis project Ga0163109, IMG submission 108704) | Marine microbial communities from the Costa Rica Dome - CRUD Field 142mm St13 metaG | ecosystem: Environmental > Aquatic > Marine > Oceanic > Photic zone | place: Costa Rica: the Eastern... | reverse complement strand
TGCATGTGCAAATGAGGCAATCGGCGCCCATATGGAATCCCAAGGCAAGATACCCTACCAAGAAGTCCTGCGCTTTAGACATAAGGAGGGATCTACCGTTTATGTGAATTGTAATGGTCGAGTCGTAAGCTGGAGTGATGATGGCAAACCCCTCCGAATGATTGGAACTCATGCAGATATCACAGAATCAAAGACCAATGAGCAGCGGGCTCAAATGCAAGCGCGCAGATCACAGACTCTCTTTGAAGAATTGCGCAAACAAAAATCAAAAAATGTAGCGTTAGAGCAATTTACCGCTATTGCATCCCATGATCTTAAGGAGCCTTTGCGCACCATGGGTAGCTACGCAAGCCTTTTACTCTCCAATGCCGATGAGGCAAACAGCACGATGAGCCAGGAACGCCGTTTGCAATCCCTTGAGTTTATTGCAAGTGCCTCTAAGCGCATGACTGCAATGATTGACACCCTGCTTGACTATAGTAAAATTGGTAAAGGATCTCAAAAGTCTGAAGTCAATCTAAATGAGATTGTACAACATGTTACTCATGATTTAGCCAACCAAATTCAACAAGCAAAGGCACAAGTTACATGTAAGGAATTGCCTACCATTCAAGGTTATGGAGTTGAGTTGGGACAGCTTTTTCAAAATCTTATCAATAATGCGATAAAGTACACCGATCCCTCCATTCCTCCCGTCATAGAGATTTCCTGCACCACCGACGAAAACTCTGTGTACCAAACCTTTGATGTGAAGGATAATGGACTCGGAATTCCTGAAGATAAAATCGAGAACGTTTTTGAGTTGTATTCAAGAGCGCACATTGACCATGGTTTCGAGGGACAAGGTATTGGTCTTGCGCGGTGTAAGAAGATCGTAGAACTCCATGATGGTAAAATCGAAGCACTCCCTAACCCGACTGGGGGATCTATATTCCGCTTCACCATCCTTAGCACGTAGTTGTGATTTATGTAGGCATTGACTTAGCTTGGACAAATAAGAGACCAAGTGGCCTTTGTATTCTCAATGATTCGGGACAAATTATTTTCTGGGAAACCGCTCTAATAGGGAACAAAGATGTCGTTGACATCATTCAGAAGTATGATGATGGAACACTGCAAATCGCCATTGATGCGCCATTGGTCGTACCCAATGAAAATGGATCGAGACCTTGCGATAGGCTTTTTCGAAAACATAGAGTACACGGCCATGCATTAGGAATCTTTGTCTCCAACCGTGCCTTTCTAAATAAGACCTATGGGATGATTCGCGGTGAACTCTTAACCCAAACGTTACTTGATCACTTTGCTCAATGCAGCCTAACAGCAAATCCTAAAAACAAAGCGTCTTGGATTATAGAGACCTTCCCTACCGCATTGGTTTACGGACTTTTCCCTGAGCTCACCCCAATCGACCATAAAATCAAGAGTAAGAAGCCTTACGCGCACTACCAACGTGATATGAGAAGATTGCTGAGTTCCATTGAAAATATCTTGAAAGAACTTAAGAATCCCTCCTCTATCATTGAGCAGGTTGAAAAGTGGAGAACAGAAATCAACAAGAAGAGTCATAAACATATTGAGGATGCTATTGATGGTTTCCTCTGTGCGTATGGTTTATACTTAATGGATAACGGTCAAGCAGAGGTTGTATCGTTTGGTGATGAGGAGAATGGATTTATCGTGCATGCAGAGAAGAGGTAGATAGGTCGCTCTAGTGATTGGTCGAGGAATTTGTAGCTCTTGTGTTTAACATGCTCCTTACTCTAAGTGAGGTGGGGCCTCCCACACCCACTCCACCCACCAATCTACCACCCCTTCCAATTTTGAGAATCAATAAAAGAGGAAAGAGCAGGTTCCAATGAGCTAGCCCCTACATCAGTTAGAATTACTTAACGAAGAGCATCCTGCCGAATCAAGTCAAACAAATGGGAGACGGTAACGACTTCTGTCGATTCATTCAATTTATTAATGCATTGCTCCACGTCCTCCTTGCCATACGACCAAACATGCACAGGAATTAAGGAAAAAGACGGTCCTTCTTCACTTCTCGCTAAGCGATTTAGTCGCCGGGCTAATTGAGATGGCGTATTAAAACCACCCCAAAGGTTACTGTATCCATGGACAACCGGCTTGCCATACCGAAATTCGATCATACCCTCGCCTTTGGAATAGTTTTCATAATAGTAGAAAACAAGTCCTTCAATTGTTTCATGTTGCAACAGGCTGTCTATACAAGGGCAATAAGGATCATTTCCAATAACGTTAAGAATTGTAAGCCCCATAGATTCCATTTCCATAGTTGTCTTTTCAACGTAGGCCTTGCACGATGGCAATACCTCAGGGAATACGTAAGCCCATCCACTTGGGGCTGCAATACAATCCATATCCTCTGTTCCATTGTGCCAATTCTTGACTTTTGCACCAATAAATGGCACATAGGAGGCTGTAGATGGCGCAATAGTCCATGATAAGGGGTAGTTCTCTGAACGTCCGTTGTCTAGATATCTACCTTGGTAGATTAAATCGTTTAAAATAAACTGAAGATTATCTCCATCAGACATAAGAAAAGCTACATAGTCCTTTGTTGTATCTAAGGATTGCGTTTCTGTAGCCACCGGGTTATCGATGGAATTAAAGTCTGAAGGATATAATGCATCCAAGACCGACAAGTTTAACGCCCAATCCGCTGGAATTACCCCTACATCATACGAAGAAGCCATCCCGATCAATTCACTTTCATGATAGCGACTCCATCCCAATGCAGCGGCTCCAGGATTTAGTGCATTAAACAGAGTATCCAGTAATGGATCTTCTAAATCCACTTCGTAGTAAAAAAGATTATCTCTAACCGCAAGATCAATCAGGAAATGAGAAGATTTTTGAGGTTGAATAACAATGCCCTCTTTGGATACGGAATCCTTTAACTCAATCCAAACATCTGCCATAGACATTGTTCGGCAGTCCTTCACTAAAGGCAATCCTGCTTCAATAGCCACAGATTCCAACGATTCTGAAATAATGATGGAATGCAAGGGTCCAGCAAAACATGTGGCAGCATAGGAAGAATATGGCTCATCGCTATACAGAATGTATCCTTCTATTTGATCTTGAAATTCGTTTACCAAACCCATTGGATTAGCTAAATAGCTTGAGTCCAAGGAAACAACTTCTTGTGACAGCATATCATGCAGCATTGACTCTACGCTTCTGCGACTCATCGAAAAGATTATGGACGGACCATCCTTGGCCAAGAGACCTTGTAGACTCGCTATGGTCGAGGTTTCATCCTTGGACATGGTGGTCTCTTCGACGAGATATAGCGTTGACGGCAACTGGGCGAGACCAGATTGACTCAATAGAAGCAAGAAGCAATAAACAAGAATGCTAGGTCTAGCCATGTTAGAAATCAATACGGAACCTCAAGTTAACCCTACGATTGGTAAGGTAGTTCGGCACGGCAAACTGCCCTAAGCCTCCATTTCGAACATCAAGCCCTCTTACCCATAAATAGGATACTGCATTTTCAATACCGAAAAGATTAAGCACCTCAAGACTAAGCCATGCATTTTTGATTGCCTTTTTTGCAATACCACGCTTTTTAACGCGCTGTTCGCGGTCATAGAGCCTTGCGCTAAATCCAATATCAAAGCGCTTATAGGTGGAAATCCGGAAGACATCATTGTAGCGCTCACCGTCCGGTGGTCCAAAGGGAAGCCCAGTGGCCACCACAAGATTCATTTGTACTCTAAAAAATGGGTATCGTGGAATATAGTCTTGGAAACTCAGCGAAAAGGAAACTCTGCGATCGGTTGGCCTTGGAATAAATCCCGGATAAACCGTTGAAGTATCTGCCACAGTGATGTCCTCGACAATAACTCCATCCTCTTCTACATATTCCTTGTAATAGTCAATAACCGTATAGCTATCTCCATCTATATCCTCTCGAGCATGCATATATCCCAACGTAACCCAACTTTCTAAGCCTTCGGCAAGCTGACCCGCTAATCGCAAATCAAGTCCTGCTGTATAGCCCCGTGCCTTGTTTTCCCCGAAATACCGAATCAATACATTATCAAACTCATAGGGCACAAGATCCCACATGTATTTGTAGTAGGCTTCTGTAGTAAACGCAAAATCTCGATCATCCCATGCTTTGAATCGATAGTCTAATCCCCATATGGCATGCACTGACTTTTGTGCCAATAGATTAGTATTGACTACACCTTGGAGGTTTCGCATCTCCCTGTAAAAAGGCGGTTGTGCATAGAGACCGGCTGCCCATGAGATTTTAAGCGTACGTCCTAGGCTATCCTTTCGCAAGGCAGGTTGGATCTGAAACTGCGCTCGCGGACTAACCACTAACTCTTTATTTATACTCCACCACTGACCTCTGCACCCCAGCAACAAACTCGGCTTAGCCCTTCCTTTTCCCTCCCAGCGATGCTGTACAAAGACGGTTAATCGATGGCTTGATAAATCAACCGTAGAACGCAATTGACTGTAGAGTAAGACAGAATCCACTGAGTACGGCAAGCTGTAACCTACACTATCCTGCCTACCCCACTCACTAAGTCGATCTTGAATATTCTCATTCTTATACGTCATCCCCCACCGCAGCGTCTGATTTGCCCAATAGGCATTTCCTCGATATCCCGTTGAAAAGATTTCTGTATTCAGTTGATTTCTTGCCCAATCATGGAATGTACCAGAACCCAGCGACAACCTTATTTCCCCTACATTCGACTGACTAGGATCGGTTTCGACCTCTCCCAATAAATAATCTCCAATCAAGTCAAAGGATTCATTTTCACGCATCGCATAATGACTTACCATCCACTTCATATTGAGACGTGGTTTCGGATTATAGATTAACGCAAGCCCATTCATCACATTTTGATAACGATCGTTTTCCTGACCCGAGTAGTAGACTTGGAACCTATTTTGCTGATTAAACAAACCAAAATCTGTAACCCTATCTGTTGGTACAAAATAGAAACGGTTTTTAGCGTACTGCCCTATCCACTCCAATCGCCACTTAGGCTGTAACAAAGCACTAACATAGTATTGAACGTCCGTGAATGAAGGGCTATATTGTCCATTTGTATTCGTTGATCCGAGGAGATATTGGGAGTTTTTATGGCGTATTCCAACACTCCACGCTAGTCGATGATTCAACCCAACATCCTGCACCATCAATGAACCACCAAGAAGGCTGGTTTCAGCACTTGAGCGAAAAGCATTGGGTCTGTTGTATGTAACATCTAACACCGAAGCCATTTTATCTCCATATTTCGGAGCAAAACCACCTGCGGAAAAACTCACCTCGCGCACCATATCTACATTTACAAAACTGAGTCCCTCCTGCTGACCCGACCGAATAAGAAACGGTCGATACACTTCGAAATCATTGACATACACAAGGTTTTCATCAAAATTTCCTCCACGAATGCTGTACGCAGTACTTAACTCATTATTCTTACTAAAGCCTAATTCACCCCTTAGAAAGTCAGAAACATCTGGAAAAGGATTGGGCAGTGATCGCTTCGACCCAATATCAATTATTGTCGTACTCACATCAGTGACCCCTTTTTCTCCTTGATCTCCTTCGATAACTACCGTATCAATATTGGCTGCATTTTCTCCATAATTTATTGATATGGCATCCAACGGGGTAACGCCATTCCATTCCCATGTTGTATCTCCTTCAAAGAGGCTTTGTAACATGAGGACTAATCGGTTGGGTTCTTCAGGAAGATTCAGACGAAACACCCCTTTATCATTGGTAAATGTGGTATTTGTCGTGTGTTCAGGGGCCGCAACAAGAATATCAGACAGTGGTTTACCATCATAAGCCTTCACCTCTCCTTGTACGGTAAATTGTCCATACGACTCGATAGCACCAAAGAATACTAAGCAGCCAAATAATATGGCTGTACGAAAACTCATATCACTTAGGATATGATATCTCATATAGATGATTTTAGCTTCGCGATGGTCTCTTGGGGATTCGTTGACTTGAAAACGGCACTACCCGCGACCAAATTGTCTGCACCTGCAGATTTTAAACGCACACAGTTATCCAAATTGACACCGCCATCTACTTGTATGGTAAAGTTTAGCCCCAGCGATTCGCGTATTGCGGAGGCTTGAGCAACTTTATTAACCGTGTCTTCAATAAATTGTTGACCACCAAATCCTGGGTTTACCGACATAAGAAGTAAATAGTCAATCGAAGGCAGAAGTTCCTTTACGGCATCCAACGAGGTTTGTGGATTAAGGGCAAGGCCCGCTTTCATACCTAAACGCTGAATTTCTGCAAGATCCCTATGCAGATGGTAATTTCCCTCAAAATGGATACTAAGACCTTGTGCGCCCGTCTCCTTTAACATGGAGAAATACCGATTCGGTTGCTCAATCATTAAATGAACGTCAATGAATTTTGTGCAATAGGCCGAAACGGCTTTTAGGATAGGAAAGCCAAAAGATATATTCGGAACAAAGACACCATCCATCACGTCTACGTGGACCCATTCAGCCTCTGAAGAGTTAATGATATCAAGGCTTTGCTGTAGGTTGAGGAAGTTACCTGCTAAGATTGAAGGGGAAATAACTACTGACATAGCTTAAAGGTAAGACTACGTCACTACGATTTAATCATGTTCAAGGAAAAATCAATGAACATTAATACAAATCATTCATTTCATGTTGGCTTTTTCGTCGATGAAGAGACAATTGCTTTACCAATGTATTTTGAGCATTGACCTCAATACCCGCATTCTGCTGAGGTAGACGCCTCGAAAATTGTGAGACTCCACTCGCTAGTCTTGATAAATTCTTTGATTTACCAGTCTCTAGATTTTGAAATACACTTTTTCCAATAACGCCTATCATTTTTCATGGTTTTCAATGGATGCAGGACGATACCCTATTTCGGAAATACGTTAAATTCTCCTAATAGGTTACAACTAGGATAATATTTTTTTGCGGGTAGCAGTTATGAAGTAAATGTGATGTCTTATGAAATCAACAAGATCCCTTTATTCCGCATTGTTTACGGCTCTTATATTTTTAGTGTCCATATGTCAAGGGCAAATTGAAGGAATAAGCCCCCTTTGGACCCAAGAGGAGTTACGAAGTGCCAATACAACAAAGGAAGCACGAACCTATATGCACTCTTCAGAAAGGGACATTATCACCGTGCTCAACTTAGCACGCATGTATCCTAAACGATTTGTAGAACTTGAGTTAACCATAGAGAAAGAAGACTATGACTATGAGTACAAACGTTCGTTAATCAACCATATGCTTTCAATGGAGCCCATTCACGCCGTCAAGCCAAATCAATCGATGTACCAGCTTGCACGATGTTGGGCTAAGGAATCCGGTGAACTTGGCCTAACCGGTCATGACCGAATCCAATGTAACGCTGGCTTTTGGGCTGAGTGTTGCTCTTATGGAAAAGACAACGCTCTAGGGATCATACTGCAATTACTTATAGACTACAATGTTCCATCCCTTGGTCACCGCATCATATGCCTGTCTGATATATACACAACTGTTGGCGCAACTATAGACAATCACTCCGTATATGGCTATATCAGTGTCTTAGATTTTGGTTTTATGACACCATGATTATGGTGTCTACTCTTCAGATCCTTCTTCCTTAGCTGGAGCAGGCAACAATACTTTGCGAGATAACTTGAATCGACCTTTGTTATCGATACCCACAAGTTTTACCTGCACTTTATCCCCTTTAGAGAATCCTGCATCTTCCATTTTTTCTATGCGCGCATGAGAAATTTCAGAAATATGAAGGAGCCCCTCTTTACTCGGTAAGAACTCAACGAACATACCATAGTCCATAATTGACTTGACCGTTGCTTCGTATTCCTCACCTACCTCCGGAGTTGCCGTAATTTGCTTGATTTTCTGGAAGGCCTGATCAACAGCATCCCCCGTAGGACCAAAGATTTCAACCTCTCCAACGTTGTCCACTTCCTCGATGCTGATGGTTGTACCCGTAACAGCCTGCATCTCTTGGATGACTTTACCACCGCTACCAATCACAGCACCAATGAACTCCTTATCGATAGAGAATCGCATAAGCCTTGGAGCATTTGGCTTCATCTCCTCTCTTGGTGTCTCAAGCGTCTTGGCCATTTCTCCAAGAATGTGAAGTCGGCCTTCTTTAGCTTGCTTTAACGCTTGTTCAAGAATGTCATAAGGAAGACCGTCTATTTTGATATCCATTTGCACAGCAGTAATACCATCCTTAGTACCAGCTACTTTGAAGTCCATATCACCTAAGAAATCTTCATCTCCAAGGATATCAGAAAGTACAGCTGAACGATTCGTTTCCGCATCCGTGATAAGTCCCATGGCAATGCCTGCAACAGGCTTCTCCAACTGAACACCGGCGTCCATCATAGCTAAACTTCCTGCACAAACCGTGGCCATAGAAGAAGAACCATTAGATTCTAGAATATCTGAAACCACTCGAATAGTGTATGGATTTTCAGGAGAAATCATTCCTTTAAGCGCTCTAAAGGCGAGATTACCGTGTCCGATTTCTCGACGAGAAGTACTTCTTGGCATTCTTGCTTCACCTGTTGAGAATGCAGGGAAGTTATAATGGAGTAAGAACGCACTTGTTCCTTGTACAAAAGCTCCATCAATCATTTGCTCATCACGGGCCGCACCAAGAGTACAGGTAGTCAATGATTGAGTCTCCCCTCTTGTAAAGATTGCCGAACCATGGGCTCCAGGAAGATAGTTTACCTCCGACCAAATCGGGCGAATTTCATCAAGATCACGCCCGTCGAGTCGCTTGCGTGTATCGAGAACCGCATCGCGGACCGCTTTTTTCTGAGTTGCCTTGAAATATCGGGCAATCATAGGCTTATTTTCTTCATAAACCTCTTCGCCTAATTTTTCGATAAGCTCCTTTTTCATGGCATCTAATCGTTCACCACGAATGGATTTATTGGCAATACCCTCCTTAGCCATAGCTGAAGCAGGAGCGTATACTACCTCTTTCACTGTCGCAAGAATGGCTTCGTCATCAACCTCGTGGCTATAATCACGCTTAGTTTGTGCCTTTTCAATGTTAGATGCTAATGCATTTTGAGCGTCTATTTGACGTTTGATTACTTCATGAGCCGTTTTAATAGCCTCAAGCATCTCTTCTTCACTGATTTCAAACATTTCGCCTTCCACCATAACAATACTGTCTGATGTTCCGGCAATCACCATTTCCAAATCAGCTTCGTCCAATTGAGAAATGGTAGGATTAATAACAAATGCTCCATCAATACGGGCAACGCGCACCTCACTAACAGGTCCATTAAATGGAATATCAGATACTGAAATTGCAGCAGAAGCTGCCAAACAAGCTAAGGCGTCTGGCATGTTTTCACCGTCAGAAGAAATCATTTGAATCTGAATAACCGTATTCGCGTGGTAATCATCTGGGAAAAGCGGTCGTAACGCTCGATCTACCAGACGGCAGGTTAAAATTTCGCTTTCGCTAGGACGCGCTTCGCGCTTAAAGAATCCACCGGGGAATCGCCCAGCTCCCGCATACATCTCACGGTAATCTACCATAAGAGGTAGAAAGTCTATGCCATCGTCGGCATTTTTATCGGATACGACCGTAGCCATAACCATTGTATCTCCTAAGCGAACCACTACAGATCCGTCGGCTTGTTTCGCAAGTTTCCCTGTCTCGAGCGTCACATTACGCCCGTCTCCCAAGTCCATGACTTGAGTAAAATGCTGATAATTCATCGTAAAAAAATTGGTGATTTAGCGACTATTAGTGTCGTAAACCGAGTTGTTTAATGATTGAACGGTATCGCTCAATGTCTTTGTCCCGCAAATAAGAAAGAAGATGACGGCGCTTAGCAACAAGACGCGTTAGTGAGCGTATATTGCTAAAGTCTTTGCGGTTACGCTTAGCATGTTCTGTTAAGTGCTTGATGCGGTGTGTAAAAATGGCAATTTGTGCCTCAGTCGAGCCGGTATTGGCCTCGTCGCCACCAAATTCTTTAATGATGGCCTTTTTCGTTTCAATTGTTAATTTCTCCATAATGTCGTATAAACGGATGGCAAAGATAACTTATTAATCCTTACTAAACGAATATTCCTGTAAAGTTAAATTGTCCAGATTTATTTGATATAAATTCATTGATTATTAGCTTTAATCAAAACCCTATTTCATCGTGAGAAAATCTAGACCCAATAGAAACCTTTTGAGCCTTTTTCTGTGCTCGTTTTTCCTTTGTACCGGAACAGCTGATTTATGGGCTCAAAAAACAAGAACGTTCCCAGATGGCTCAACGTATACGGGTGAGTTAAAAAAGAGAAAGCCCAACGGAGTCGGTTTCCTAACGAAAGCGAATGGAGAAACTTACGAAGGCAGTTTTGCCTATGGTGTATTCGATGGGAAAGGCACCTATACATGGTTGGACGGCAGCTACTACACCGGAGACTACGTTAATGGCAAGCAAGAAGGCCAAGGTCAACAGTTCTGGCCCAATGGCGATCACTACACAGGATCGTTTCTAGCCGATGAGCAACACGGTGAAGGGAGTTATGTTTGGTCAGATGGATCAGTTTACACCGGATCTTTTGTACAAGGTGCGATTGATGGACATGGAGAGCAACGTGAGCCTAATGGGCAGATCTACATAGGACAGTTTAAGGATGGGGAGTTTCATGGAAAAGGACAATTGTCATGGCCCGAAGGAGACCTATACATCGGCCATTTTAATCAAGGCGCTATAGACAGCTTTGGACACTTTGATTTTGCCAATGGCTTTGTCTATGAAGGAATGCTCAAAGAGGGACAGTTTCATGGCATAGGAGAACTTACCATGGCAAACGGTGACATCTACAAAGGATCTTTTGTAGACGGCAAAAAATCCGGTTTTGGGCGCTACACTTGGAACAATGGAACAGTTTACGTAGGACACTTTGAAAACAACCTATACCACGGCGAAGGTGCAATGACCTTTCCTGATGGCTTCAAACGAGAGGGGCTTTGGGAATTCGGAGAGTTGTTACCTTAGCGCCTATCTAACTACAATAAATGTAGAAGGCAATCGAACTATCGAATCAGCGTAACATTCCCTCGATAAACAGCCTGTTCAGCAGTTTCATCCTTTGTCTTGATTAGAGTTACATACCATGTATATACCCCTAGAGGTGCTGCTTTTCCTTGACGCATACCATCCCATCCATCGAGAGGATCACTCGTCTCGAAGACAGGATTACCCCACCTGTCAAACACTTGAAACAGGTACGCATCATATCCGAAAGGACAATCTTGCTTAACCATAAAGAGGTCGTTAACCCCATCATTGTTGGGAGAGAATGCAGTCGGCGCAAGCACTCCGCAATTTTCCAAGCAATCCTCAAAAGCTATCTCTACCGTATCGCTTACTTCACAAGTGTTATCCTGAGTAATACTCACTATGTACGTACCAGGCACCTCTATATCAACCCTTGCCCCTTCTAGATAATCAGGCCCCGTCCAAATATATTCTACAGCCCATGGATATTCAACCCCGATAATTTTCTCATCAGCACGAAAACAGAAAAGAGAATCTTGTATTCTAGGCGTAAGATCATAAGGCGTATTAACGGTTAAATCAATACTCCACGTGATGCTATCGCAACCTCGATTGTTAAACAACGTATCTTCAAAAAAGCCATTCATTGAATAGGTCGACCCATGGATTTCAACACTTTCTCCTAGGCATTTTATAAACGTATAGTCCTCTTCCACGCGATAGTCTACTGCAAGACTTAGCTCATACTGCATGCTATCACACCCTGAACCAACATAACGGATCGTATCGAAATAAATCCCTGGCTGGGCTAACGTATATCCTCTCCACAAGTACGGCAGGTCGTCTTCACAAAGTTCGACATTACTCCCCTGCTTAAAAGCAAATTGAACAGTTAGATCAAACACATAACGAACGCTGTCGCATCCCGCTGCATTACGCAATGTGTCGCGATACCTTCCAGAACCCGATAATTGCTGGTTTCGCCAAGTATACGGCGTATCCACAGCACAAATAAGCGCAAACGCCGTGTCATACTGAATCGAATCAACTCTAAAGTCAAGTCGGGACCGCACTAAGTCACATCCAGCGAGCGAATAGGTTGTATCAAAATATACACCCTCACTGGTTAAGACTTGTCCTTGCCAAAGAACAGGCAAGGCATCCTGACAAACACTCATCGTTTCATTTACATCTGTAACAGAATCTATAACCAAATTCAAAAGAAATCGAATACTATCACATTGTTGGTTTGAATAGCGAATCGTATCCCTGTATAGACCGGTTGCAGTATAGTTTGAACCTCTCCAAACAAAAGGAAGATTATCCTGACAAACCGTTACCACCAAACTAGAGTCTACACTCGGTAAAATCGTGACAGATTGCACAAAATGAATACTATCACATCCATTGCCATTAACGACCGTGTCCCTTAAAGTAGTAGACACATTTGTCGTAAGTCCTCTCCATTGATAAGGCAAGTCATCTTGACATCCGGTAAAATGAGAAGAATCAAATTCGACACTATCAATTGCAACAAACGTGGCATAGCTTATGCTATCGCAACCCGATTGCGCAAAGACGGTATCGTAAAACCATCCATTCTGTGAAATACTTTGCCCTCTCCAGAGCAAAGGCAGATTTTCCTGACACACAACCTGGTACGAAGAGTCATAGGATACACTATCGATGGCTAGTTCAAGATTAAAACGAATGGAATCACATGAGGTAGTTGTGTAGCGAACAGTATCTGAATAGAATCCTTCGCTAGTTAACAACCGACCTCGCCAATCAAACGGCAAGTCCGCCTCGCAAACATTAACGAGCACTGCACTATCTGTTTGAGAATAAACCAATAGTTCGAGTGACCACCGAATACTATCGCACCCCAATTGATTAAAAAGCGTGTCTTGATAGCTTCCCGAAGAAAGGTAGACTTGACCATGAATGATCAGGCTATCTCCCGCACATATGGCGGAATTGTAACTCTCATCAATTTCTGGAAGGACAGTCAAATAGGTAATAATCGTACTATCACAACCTGCAATATTTGATAAAGTGTCAACATATACCCCACTGGAATCCACGAAGGCCCCGCCAGGTAAGATATAACCATCTTGCTGACAAACAAGGACTGAATCTGTGATGGAATCTGCCCCAAAAACAGCCAATATCGTTGTCGTCGTATCAGCACAACCATTCGTATCAATTCCTGCCGTAAAGTAGCTCCCCCCAACCGACACAGCACTTCCATCAGGCAATAGGTAGGGCAAGGAATTATCGCAAATATTAACGTAGCTCGTATCAGGAGCTGAGGAGTTAACCACTAATTGAAATGTGCGATTTGTATCACAGCCATTAAGTCCAGGTAATAAAACATCATAACTACCTGCTAGATTCACCGATACCCCATCAGGAAGAAGATAACTAGATCCTTCACAAAAGACGTCATCTATCGTATCATTGGCAGGAAGTACTGTGATGTTTACCGTTGCTTGGCAAGGCACAGACCCGTTGTCATAGGTCACAGTAACTGGTCCAGAGGTCACAGGAAAATATGTAATTGAGCTATCAGTGCTTGGCGAAACATTCCAAGAAAAACTACCGGGCTGCGTTACTTGAATTTCAATGTTATCAAGCCCCCAATGATCATAGCCTGCATTGGAATCCGCTGTCTGTATCCATCGAATAAGAACGTTAGCTTGATTCGCAGCAGGAGGTATAGGAATGGTATAGTTATTCCAACTAGTTAATGTAGGATCATTACCTCCCAAAGGATCCCAATAATCGATTGTCACCCACGTTGAGCCACCATCAAGAGAATATTGAAGATACACGCCTTCGATTGGCAAATCAGGCCCTTCACAAGGCGCATTTGCACCCTGAATGGAATAGACCATATCAAATGATATCGAGCCTCCACTAGACAAATCAAGAGGAACCGAAGTAAGGGAACGAGGTACCGCTGAAGCTGACCCCATCCATAAATGCGTTGTTCCATCTGCGCTACCCGTTTGACCTACACAAGGATTATTAAACTGAGCTGAACTTGTCGTTTGCCAACCCGCTCCAGCATTGCCATTATTAAAGTTATTGTAGAGTGCGAAACTCCCTCCACTTGCAGAGGCATTTAACTGGACAGGACTTCCGCAAGGCACCACAGTAGGGTTGGCAGTTAAGTTTACCGAACAAGGGTTGTTTTGACTGAAAGATTTTGATGCAACTAAGAGGATTCCCCCAAGAATTAGCAGGGGTAATAACAGCCTATGTCCTGAGTCAAAAAGACTACTTACTTCTTTTTGATCATCACTTTGGCGCTTACCTATTTTGCATAATGGTTGCATAATGAAATGGTCATTATTTAAGATAAGAATCAAATAGGGTTAAACAAACCGTTCAATCACCAAGTTATAAACTTAGAATCCACGGATTTAAGGCTGTATATTAGCACATACGATGAGTCGAGGATTTGCGCACTATGCTTTAGTATTGGTTTTGACAATTAGTCTACTTCCTTCCTGTCAGAAGAAACTAAGACCAATCAATGATGGAAGTGTTGCCTTCGAGCTTCAGCGTTATGGAGAGGCTATTCCACTCTTAGAAACTGAGGTAGGTGCGACAAAAAAAAATATAGAAGAGAAAATCACTAAAACCCGGCAGTTAGCCTTCAGCTATCAACAATTAGGATTACATCAAAAAGCAAAGAGCACAAGCTCAATGTTGTATCAGATGACGGATAGCAAGGAAGATCTATCCTTTTTTATTCAAACCTTGATTACCACAAATGCCATCGATTCAGCCATTCGATTTTTATCCGTTTATCGCCGGCTTGCACCCAATGAGTCCTTCGAGACTAATAAACAAATCGAAATGCTCACGGCCTTCCAACAAGAAAGAAGTCAATTTGACAGCTTGACCGTTTTAGGCCAATCAAAATTTTCCAACTTGGAATCCATCAATACTAAGGATTACGATTACGGAATATCCATCCATCAAAATCAGCTGTTTCTCAGTTCAGATAGACAGGCTACCAGTAGCAATCATCCGTTCACTAGCGGGGGATCATCAAACATTTTTTCCACTTCGACACATGACGAAAAACCCAAACTCTATGCAGAGTCTTGGACTAGTAGTGCCTCGGAAGATTGTCCGAGTTTTCATCCAAATGATTCTTTAGCCGTCTTTACACGTTGTGGTATTCCAGAGGACGGATCGCTATCTTCCTTTTGCAAGCTTTATCTCTCCCGAAAGGACTATATGTCATGGTCAAATCCGGAAGAAGTAATTCTATTTGAAAACCAGGTTAGCAAAAACCTAGGCCAGGCCTTCTGGGAGGCCAAAGGTAATTCCTTAAATTTTGTTTCCGCAAACCCGGATGGTTTTGGCGGAAGAGACATTTATCGCGTCCCCTATGTCAATGGAGAGTTCGGACTACCCTCCAATCTAGGAATTCAGATCAATTCACCAGATGACGAATATTTCCCTAATCCTCAACCAGATGGCAGCTTACGATTTAGCAGCAATGGACGCATTGGATATGGAGGATTTGATGTCTATGAAGCCTTTCCCAATGCACGCGGATTTGAGCAAGCCAAGATGCTTCCCTATCCAATGAATAGTTGCTGGGATGATTTACAAGTACTCTCCCTATACAATGCTCCCCAAGACCTAAGCTATGGTGAAGTAGGAGAACAGCATTACATCGTATCCAATCGAGCGGGAAGCCTTGGAAAAGATGATGTTTTTCTTTTTGAGGAGTTTTATATCAATAAAATCCAAGTGCACTTAACTCTTCTTGAAGAAAACCTCAAAGAGAAAGACCAGGATATTGAGGACTTTGTTCCTGCTTCCAATACGCTACTCACCTATGAAATCAATAATACTTCGGTGTTTAATGATAGCGTCAAACACGGACCCTACATCAGTGATGTTACCAGAAATAGCACCTATACATTTAAGGTGAGTAAAGAAGGTTTTTTTACCGCTAGGCTCGAAGGAAATACCCACGGTGTAGAATCGATCAATGAGACATACATCACCCTTTACGATACCATTCGATTAGAAAGAATTATAGCTGAAAAAGAGATGGTCATTCCAAACATCTACTATGCCTATGATAGCGCAAGTCTTCTTCCTGAGTCTTTTCCCGTCTTGGACACCTTAATTCAACTGTTTAGCGACAATCCATCATTAGTATTTGAAATCGGTTCACATACTGATAGCCGAGGGTCTGACGTGTACAACTTGGATTTAAGTCAACGAAGAGCACAAAGCGTTGTAGATTACTTTCTTTCCAAAGGAATACCTGCAAGTAGCTTGCAACCCAAGGGTTATGGAGAATCCATGCTGCTTAACTCATGTGACGATGACCAACAATGTACTGAAGAAGAACATCAACTCAATCGTCGCACTACATTCAGAGTCATTGGAAATACTTCCATCAACATCAGACAGGATTAAGGTTAAAAAAATGCACATTCCAAGACATCCTATTATCTTAGGCCTGCGAAACAGAAATGAAAAATAATGAGAAAATCTAGTATTATTTTGAGTCTACTAAGCGGAGTGATTTTTTTCGCTTGTTCTGCGAAAGAAAGCCCAACAGCCTCCAGTCCAGATTCACCTGCACCCGTTGAGACTCAAGACACTACTCCCATAGTTCCCGATGCAGAGGTCATTCAGGAGCCAACTCCTGTTCGAATTGTCGATACGTTCTATGACAACTTCGCAGGTTTATATGCCGGAGATACCAATACCATCAAGGCCATTATTGACAGCGCGGATTGGCCATCCTGGATGGAATACAGCAAAAACTTCCGAGGAGAATTTGTTCGCAATGACAATGCCCTCAGACAAGGCGTTGACCGATGGCGAGATAGTGTTCTTAACTCAAAAATTGATAAATCACTAGACCTTGTTTATTTATTCTCAGGCCCAGATGTCCTTTACCCGCGTCTGTTTTTCCCAGACGCAAATAATGTCTACATGTGCGCCTTAGAGCCAGTTAATGCCCTACCGGATTACACGTCCTTTTCTGCCAACAAGGTGGCGCAGTATCAACAGGATATCAAGGCAGCATTCGAAAACATAGTAGGTGACTCGTATTATATCACTAGTTACATGTCCTCCGAATTGCGTTCTGATGTGGAAGGTGTACTTCCCATGATGCTTGTAACAGCTAAAATCAAAGGAGGGACAATCGAAGAAGTATTTTTCTTTGAGCCCGATAAAGAGGGAGCGATTGACACCGTTGAGAATGGTAAAGCCAATGGCGTAAGCATTCGTGTACGGTACCCTGACAACAAAGTGCAACAATACATCTACTATTCAGGAAACATCGGAAATGAAGATTATGCTGGGAAGGCAGGGTTAAACGCTAATCCAAACTTACGCGCATACTTTGAAAATTTTCCAGTACATAACAGCTTTATCAAAGCGGCTTCGTACATACCACACGACACGCGAGGATTTAGTATCGCAGTAGATGCAATTTATGATGGTGAGGCCATTTTCCAAGATCCAACAGGCATCAAATGCTCCATGGCTTCACGGGATACAAGCCGCACTATGTATGTTATGGGTACTATGAGAAATGGGTGTAAACCACTTCACCACTTTAAATGGATCACCTTCGATTGCCTCATCTCCTATTTTAGAAACAACAAAGACTTAATTCTTGAGGAGCCCCCGTTTAAATTCGGTTATCAAAAGCGCCAAAAAGAATGCGCACCATGTTTTAACTACCAACTAATCGTTAAGAACTAGTCCATGAAGTCTGGATATGGTTTTTGGACACTTGTTTCGCTTGTCGTTTCAAGTATGATTGGTACGGGAATCTTTATAAGTTTTTCCTTTCAAGCGGCATTTGTACAAAACCAACCGACCATCCTAGCCCTATGGATTGTTGGTGGGTTAATCGCACTAACAGGAGCCCTTTCATACAGTGATGTCTCGCGTTTAGTCCCTCGTTCAGGTGGAGAGTATGCCTTTTTGGACAAGTTACTCCACCCTTCGTTTGGATTTAGCGCGGGTTTTATTTCCGTTTTTGCCGGCTTTGCAGGTCCATTAGCCATTGCATCAATAACGCTAGGGGAATATGCCCTTAAATCCAATGTATTTTCTGGAATACAATTTGAAGCCATATCGTTGGGTATTTTTGTCATAGGTCCAGCGCAGTGTATCGGCGTCCTAGTCCTATTAGCTTTATCCGCATGTCACAGCATCTCCCTAAGAATCGGTGGCAACGTTCAAAAGATTCTTACTACAGTCAAGCTTAGTGTTTTAGGGTTTATTTTGATCGGTGCATTTGCCAAAGGAGGAGAGCCGATTAATCTCACCTTGGACGCCGTCTTTTGGGACAAAACCTTAGATATTGGATTTGCCGAGCAATTGGTATGGGTATGGCTCGCGTACTCTGGATGGAATGCTGCGGTCTATGTGGCTTCTGAAATTCCTGATGCCAAGCGATTAATCCCTCGCGCCCTAGTTATAGGAGCGAGCGTAGTAGCTCTTCTTTATGTGCTACTCACCTTAGCTTTTATGCGTAGCATCCCAAGCGAAGCCTTTATCGCAGGAGACGATTTGGAATTAACGGTAATCTACGAATCGGGCAAACACCTTTTTGGACCGAGTATGGCATCCAATCTTTCGCTCCTTGTGTCGATCAGCCTTTTGGCTACATTGAGTGGTATGGTTATTATTGGACCTCGCGTACTTAAGGTGATGGGAGAAGACAATCGCATGC
>Ga0163109_10001436_pt1 | contig 18814 bp, 28 predicted proteins | sample CRUFie1St13metaG_FD_108704 | JGI IMG/M metagenome (GOLD analysis project Ga0163109, IMG submission 108704) | Marine microbial communities from the Costa Rica Dome - CRUD Field 142mm St13 metaG | ecosystem: Environmental > Aquatic > Marine > Oceanic > Photic zone | place: Costa Rica: the Eastern... | reverse complement strand
CTAATAAATCCGACAAAATTTACACACACAGTAGGCCTTTTAAGGTCTTTTTTTTTAGACAAAGGTTTTGAAGAAGTTCATACACAAAACCGTTTGTCGATACTTGCCGCATGCGAAGATCCATTTAATGTAGCAACATATAATTATGCAGGCGAGGTTTGGCCATTACCCCAAACAGGCCAAATGTGGTTAGAACATGAATTATTAAGTAGCCCCAATAGTAAGGGGTTTTTTTGTGTCTCCACAAGTTACAGGCAAGAGCCAAATGCTATACCGGGTAGACATGATATAATCTTTCCAATGTTTGAGTTTGAATTTCCTGGTAGTGTAGATGATTTAAAAACAATGGAGTATGAATTATGTGATTACTTGGGTTTTGATCCACTAACAGAGAAAACATATGCAGAATGGCAAGCACACTTTGGTATTGGTGAGGATGTAGAAATGGATGCTCAACATGAATTAGATATGCAAGCACAGTTTGGTAGTAGTCTAATTACTAATTTTCCAGAAATGACATCACCATTTTGGAATATGAGTAGAAATGAAGATGGCAAAACTGCAAAGAAAATGGATGTAATTTTAGGTGGTATGGAAACCATAGGTAGTGCAGAACGTAGTTGCGATGTTGATATGATGCGTGACACATTCCACAGTATTACAGATGGTGAATACAGTGCATTGCTATACAAGTTGTTTGGCAAAGAACGTGTAGAAGCAGAACTAGAAAAGTTTTTAGAGTTTGACTTCTTTCAAAGAGTTGGAGGCGGCATTGGTATGACACGTATGATTGCAGCAATGGATACAATACAACTAGCAAAAGCAGCTTAAAAAAAATTTAAAAAAAGTAACACTTCTTGGTTGACAATAATCAAGAAGTGTTTTATATTAGTATAGTAAGTTGAGTTTAGGAGCCTTCAATGAAAATCCAAGATTGCAGTATAGTAGATATCATTGCCGCAAGTATTGCTGTTTATAAGTCACAGGGTTTTGTTAAAAGTGGTTACGGTCATTATGAATATGATGACGATGGGAATATTATTAAAGAAATTAAAGATAATAAGTCTATGATTTCTGATATGTTGTTTGCAGGTAAAACTTTTAATGATGAAGAACTTAAAGAAGCTAATGAACTTGCAGATACTATAAATGGCAAAATGATGCTTAAAAAATTGACAGGTCAACTTAGCAATTTTGAATCAAATGTTGTTAAGGCATTGAATGATACACCTAACAATTTTGCAGTAAGTATTATTGCAAGTTTGCCTCACAGTATTAGTATTGATAAAAAACGTGAAAAAGTAAATGACCGTATGTCTCAACTTAAACATAGTAGTATGTTTTTTGGAGAAAAAGGAAAACGTTATGATATCAATGTAGAAATCATTGATGTAAAATTTATTCAAACCTCTAATGTATACATGATTACTGGTGTATATGCTGGTAAAGATTTAATCAAGTTTTGGTGGAGAGATCAACCTGACGTAAGTGATATTATTACTGGTAAAACTGTAGGTATACGTGGCACAGTAAACAAACACGAAAATAGTCGCTACACTGGCGCAAAAGAAACAATGCTTAATCGTGTAAAAATTACAAAAATTCAAAATTAATGGTTGACAAGTAAGATATCTTACTGTAAAGTATAAGTATAGTTTACAAAGTTAGGAGACTTAAATGACTAAAATGGCACTAAAAACAACCAAGCGTGGACGTCCTACTAAAGCAGAAACACTAATCAAAGTAGTAGACGAAGCTGTAGACAACCCCAATGAAACTGATGCACAGATCATAGAGAGAACACGTGAGCGTTTTCAAATACTTGAAGATATGACACAAGCAAGTATTGACGGTGTTGTGCGAGGTATGGTTGTTACAGGACCTCCAGGTGTTGGTAAAAGTTTTGGTGTTGAACTTGTTCTTGAGAAGAATAATTTGTTTGACAAAATTGCAGGTAAACGTTTACGTTTTGGCATTGAAAAAGGTGCCGCATCTGCAATTGGTTTATATAAATTGCTTTACAACTATGCAGATAAAGGCAATGTGTTAGTGCTAGATGATTGTGATACAGTATTGTATGATGAAACTTCTCTTAACCTACTTAAAGCGGCACTTGATTCAAGTAAAAAGCGTAAAATTAGTTGGAACACTGATAGTGCATTACTTAGACGTGAAGGCATTCCAGATACTTTCGAATTCAAAGGCAGTGTAATTTTTATTACTAACCTTAAGTTTGATAAAGTGCGTGGCAAAATGAAAGATCACTTGGATGCTATTATGTCACGTTGTCACTATCTTGATCTTACACTTGATACAACACGTGAAAAGATGCTACGTTGTAAGCAAATTGTTGCAGATGGTATGCTTAATGAGTATGGGTTTACTAAGAAAGAGCAACAAGAAGTTATTGACTTTATGTTTGCTAACAAAGACAGAATGCGTGAGATAAGTTTACGTATGGTAACCAAGTTAGCAGATTTGAAAAAGTCAATGAGCAACCGTTGGATGCGAATGGCAGAATGCACATGTATGAAGCGAGTGTAGTAGCTTCATATATAACAAAAAGCCCCATAAGGGGCTTTTTTATTGACATTAAATAACAATTATAGTATATTAAATGTATGGCTTGTAAGATTATTTTAAAAGATGAAGTAAACTGTAAGATAGAAGGACTTGGATTAGATACACGTAAAAAGTGTGAAAAAGAATTAAAGTTTTTCTTGCCGTATGCACGTCATGTGCCAGCTTTTAAGTTGGGACGATGGGATGGATGCACAAGTTATTTTACAGTAGGCGGAGTAACATACATAAATCTATTAGATAGGATTTTGCCTATCATTATGGATGATGGTTATGAAGTAGTTGTTGAAGATAATCGCAAGCATAATGACTTTGAGTTTAATGCTGTTGATCAAACAACATTTCAACATAAGCTATGGCCGGAAGGTCATTCTGCACAAGGACAGCCTGTAACATTGCGTGACTATCAAATAGAGATAGTTAACAAGTTTTTAGACACACCACAATGTTTGCAAGAAATTGCAACAGGTGCTGGTAAAACTCTTGTTACTGCTGCACTAAGTGAGCGTGTTGAAAAGTATGGGCGTAGTATAGTTATTGTGCCTAACAAAGATTTAGTTAGACAAACATATGACGATTATGTAAATTTAGGACTAGACGTTGGTGTTTATTATGGCGACAAAAAAGACTTGGGTAAGATGCACACTATTTGCACTTGGCAAAGTCTTAACAGCATTAAAAAACGTTTCCGTGAAGGCGAAAGCGAATTAAGTTTACAAGAATTTGCAGAAGATGTTGCATGTGTTATTGTTGATGAGGTTCACCAAGCTAAAGCAGAAGTTCTCAAAGAATTACTTACTAAAGACTTTGCACATATTCCTCTCCGTTGGGGGTTAACAGGCACAATTCCTAAAGCTGATCATGAAAAAGTTAGTTTGCAAGCCTGTTTAGGAGAAGTGGTAAATAAATTAAGTGCTAGCGAATTACAAGACATGGAGGTTTTATCTAAATGTCATGTAAATGTTGTGCAAATGAAAGAACATGCAGAATATAGTAATTATCAAAGCGAGCTTACATACTTGACAACTGACAAGTATAGAATGGATTATATTTCTGAACTTATAACTAAAATTTCAAAAAGTGGTAATACACTTGTATTAGTTGATCGTATAAAATGTGGTCAAATGATATGTGAGCGTATCCCTGAAGCAGAATTTGTAAGTGGTGAAATGAAAACAATGGATAGAAAAGATGCATACACAGAAATTAACGAAGGAACGAATCATGTGGTTGTGGCAACATACGGAGTTGCGGCTGTCGGTATTAACATTCCTCGCATATTTAATCTTGTGCTTCTTGAGCCTGGCAAAAGTTTTGTCCGTGTTATACAGTCAATAGGCCGAGGTGTGCGTAAAGCAGAAGATAAAGACTTTGTTCAAATTTGGGATGTGACAAGCACAGCCAAGTTCAGCAAGCGACATTTGACTGAACGTAAAAAATTCTATAAAGAGGCTAACTACCCCTTTACTATTGAAAAAGTTGATTATTAATGAAAATTTTAACAGTTGAAAATCAAACTTACGATTTGGATGAAGTTCCTGATACAGTTGAAGACTTGAGATATGGTATACTAGATTACAGTAATCCAAGTTATATAGATTATTACTTTATTCCACTTGTATTTTTGGAAAGTTTCTATGCACCTGCAGCAGTATTAAAAGTGGGTGAGCATACAATTAATATGCCATTGGACTGGAGTATGGTTATATGCGATCCTATGGTAGGCGATCCAGAAGTTGTAAGTTTAATGAGCCTTAATGATAGAGGATTTCATGCATTTGCATTTAATCCAATTACAGGATATACACCGCAATACATAGATGTTAGTATTGTAAACATATACACTGATATAAAATGGTATGCACCAAAACTTAAATTTGGTCATTTACTATGTATTCCCTTACATGACGGAGAAAATCCTCCTTGTGTAATGTTTGTAAAAGATGCAAACAAGTTACCAGAAGTATTGGATATTACACAGCTATGGTAAAAGCAAACGATAAATTTAAACTTACAATTAGAGACATAGAAATTATTGAAATTGCACTAAGGGCAAAAGCAGGTCGTAGAGGTATTGCTATTGCACAAGGCGAAACTTCTCCACAACTTAGAGAAGAAATGATTGAAATACAAAATTTACTAGGACGTATTCATGATCAAAAAACTTTCTTTAGACCCAAAGACAAAACTTATGTGAGTGGATAATGAGTGGACAAAGACGTTTTTTAAAATTATGGGCAAGAACAGTAGGCATGCCTATTGGTCTCAATGATGATGACAAGCCTGAATTTTTGCCAATACCGCAAGAAGACGTTAAAAGAGCATTAGCATTTAGAACATTTTGGATTGTGTTGCATATTGTTACATGTTGTGCTATAATTGCAGGTAATGGAAGAGCTTTGGGATTTTGGTAATGGATCCACAAAAGCGTATTGTATATTTAATGTTAGGTATTTGTATTGCTTTACATTTTATTATTATTCCAATATGGATGTGGAGTTTAGGTTTATGAGCAAACTTAATATTAAAGAAGAAATGAGAGCAATAGATGCCAAAGATAGACGTTGGTATGATAGTCTCACAGAAGAAGAAAAAAGTAAACTAGGCATGTGGTTGCTTATGCGCTATACTAGTAGTGCAGGTGAAAAAATGTTTCAAGAACATTATTTAGAATGGACAAATGAAGTTGTAAATGTGCATTTTAATAAATTACGAAAGCATCCTCAATTACAGTGGCAACTGTTACAATTAGTTGGTTTGGGTAAGCCAACATTCCATCCATGGATTGCTCCTGGTAGAGCAGGTAAAAAAACAAAACTGCAAAAATGGGTAGAAGAAAATTATCCGCATCTCAATGATGATGAGGTAGATATCTTTATTGCATGTCGTAGTAAAGAAAACTTCAATGAACTTTTAGAAGAATATGGACTTGACAAAAAACAAATAAAAGATATACTCAAATAATGTTTAAATGTGAATATTGCAACAAAGAATACAAGAAAGAAAGCACTCTTGCTGTTCATCTTTGTGAGCCAAAACGCAGACATATGCAGAAAGGAGAAGCGCATGTTCAGCTTGGTTTTAGAGCCTATCAATTATTTTATCAAATCGGCACTAACAGTAAACAAGATAAAGATTATAACGATTTTGCGAAAAGTCAATACTATATTGCTTTTTGTAAGTTCGGCTATTATTGTAGGGATATCGGCATTGATGATATTCCAGCTTATGTAAAATATTTACTAGCTAGACAAGCTAGACTTGATCATTGGACTCGTGATAAGTATTTTACAGAATGGATGAAAGAAAGACAAAAATCTGAAAGCACAGATAGAGCGGTTGAAAGAACTATTATATTCTTAGAAAAATGGGCATTAGAAAACAATACTACATTCAACAAATATTTTGAAGATGTAAGCCCTAATTTAGCAACGTTTCATATTTGTAGTGGCAAGATAAGTCCGTGGGTATTGTTTAATAGTAGTAGCGCACAAAATCTTATAGATACATTTAACAGTGAGCAACTTAAAATGGTCACTAACTATTTAGACATTGATTTTTGGCAAAGAAAAATGAATGTAAATCCCAACGAAACAAGTTGGGCAAAAGAAATTTTAAAGAAGGCAGGATTATGAAACAACATGTGCATGTTTACAGTAGTGCAGGACCGGACTGTGGAGCATTAGGTTGGGTTTTAGAAAAAAGTCCTACATACACATCTACAAATTTTATGCTTAATATACAAGCATTAGATCAAAAAAATGTAGATCCTTGGGATAATCATAGTGATGATCCTAACCATTGGAGTCACAAAATGATTGAAGCGCAAGAATTAGATGATCCTTCATATGTAAATGTTATGGAAAGTATAATTAACAGTAACGAAGGCAGAAGTGTTTGGGGTATAAGTTATGGTGCATGGGATCAACAAAGTTGGGAAAGTAATGCATACAAAATAGGAATAGAAACTACAAATGAAAGTTTTGATTACTATTGGAAACTTTATGCAAATAGACCAATAGATGATATACAAGAATCAATGGACATGCATATACATGATCATCATCAAGATGATCCAGAATACAGAGAATATATGTATACTACATTTGCTGATTATTTGAAAGAAGACGAAATACCTTTCTGGAAACTACAAAGTGCTTTTTGGTGGGGTTGGAAAGAATGTGCAAAAGATGAAGATATGCATAAAGCAAAAGAAATAGCTAGATCTGAAGAGTTCATTATAAGTTATCCTGCTGATTTTTGGATTGAAGATATTTTTAATCTTGACTTACAAGATTTATGTAATAAAATAGATTGTATATATACAAAAGAAATGCAACAAGAATATAACTTTTGGGTAGAATGGGCAAAGGAACAAATTAGTGATAACTAATACAGATATTGATATTGATGTAGCAGATAGAGATAAGTTAATAAAACTTATAAATGGTATTCCTGCTATGATCGATAAAGATGGAAAAAGCACTAAACACAATACTGGTGTATACTTTCACGAAATGCCACATGACCCTTTTACAGGATTAGCTACAGTAGATTATAAAAAAGCAGAAGATGATGGTTTTTTTAAGATTGATGTATTGAATGTAAGTTTGTATAAAAAAATAAATTCAAAAGAACAGCTAGATGAATTATTAGCAATGGAACCAATGTGGGAATTGCTAGAACACAAAGAAGTAGTAGAGCAACTGTTTCATATTCACAAGCACTTTGAAGTAGTGCAACGTATGAAACCAAGAAGTCTTGAACAATTAGCCGCAGTGCTAGGTATTATTCGTCCTGCAAAAAGACATTTATTGGGAAAAGACTGGATTACTGTTATGAATGATATATGGATAAAGCCGCAAGGTGATGCTTATTTCTTTAAAAAAGCACATGCTCATGCATATGCTCAGGCTATTATTTTGCAATTGAATATGTTGGCTAAGGGTTTTTCTTTATCAGACTAATATTACGTCTTTTAATACGTTTTGTAATACAATTTGCTAATCTTACTTCTGGGCCACTTACAACTTCCATTTGCTTTACATTAAAACTCATAACACAGTGTTGAAAGTTCCAGCGATTTATAAGTGCTATATTAATAGGTAATTTCCTATTTGTTTCCCACCACCATTCTTCGCCTAATTCTAAAAATAAAATCTTGTCATCGTGATCAACAAGACGATCATAGACATACATGCTTGCTACATGTGTGTCTATATTCTGTATTATACCGAGATACTCTTTTCCAGCGTATTCAACAACAGTGAGAAATGGGTATTCGTCCAAGAGTTGCTTGTAAGTTTGTCTCATTAAACATATTTACCTGTTAGAAATCTTGGTTTTTTTGATAAATACTTGTAGGAGATTTTGCATGTCAAATTACGGTTCAACTTATAATATTAGCCAAACTGGCGAATTATATCAATTAGAAGCACATGGTGCTAAAACAGGTCTATCTAAATATGCAGGTGCAAAAGGCACAACTGTAAACAGTCCTGTAAATTATAGATTTTTAAAACTTTTCAGAGGTTTTGATAATGAGTTTTTTATGTTTATAAAAGATCAAGATCGTAAACCAATTAAATTGCAGGGCATGAATATAAATGCAAGTTTTATTGACAGAACAGATAGATCAACAGTAGTAAGTAAAAAAGCAATTATTACTGATTATGAATTAGGTAGTGTAAAAGTATTTGTATCAAGCGGAGAAAGTGCAAAATTTGCTCAAGGCTTTTATGATTTAGTGTTTAGCTATACAACAGATCTTGGACATACAATGCCTATGTTTTGTGATTTACATATGCGTCCAAACTACACAGTAGAAGTAAACGAAGAAGGCGATGCTTTACCTCTTACTACAGAAATTAATGATACATTTGTTGAACAAATAGACACAAGCACTAATCCTCACACTTATTATTACTATAGTAGTAGAATGAAATCTACAGGTTATTTTTACAAACCAAATGGATTAATTACACTTGCTGTATATGGAACAAATTATACAGGTAAATTTTTTGCACAAGGAACATTAAGTGATAATCCAGTAGAATCAGATTGGTTTGATATTACATTAGGACAGTATACAGAAACATTTTTCCCTTATAATAATTTTACTGGAGTTGATCCTTGGACTTTTAGAACTAATGTAAAATTTATTAGAACAGTGCATACCCAAGAAACAGGAACAGTTGACAAAGTAGTTATTAGAGTGTAAAATACACTTATGACTGTGATGTTACAATACGTTAGAACTCTGATTCCTGTGAACTGGAGATCAAGTCCAAGTGGTTGGACTAGTGGAAACTGTCCTATGTGTATTAAAAACGGGCAAGCAAGACCAGATACACGTGGAAGAGGTGGCTTCCATTTTGAAGAAGAAAAGTTTCAATACAATTGCTTTAATTGTAATTTTAAAACTGGTTGGAGTCCGGGTAGTAAAATTACAGTAAAACTTAGACAGTTACTAACAACACTTGGTGCTGACGAAAGTGAAATACAGCGTATACAATTAGAAATGTTACGTGAAGCAGATGTAGCAACATTGTTAATCAAACGTGAAGAGAAAAAAAGAACACAAATAAATTGGCCTACAATGGCATTGCCAAAAGATGCAAAACCAATTAATAAGTATGAGAATGCAGATGCAAATTTAGCAAATGCTATTCAATACCTATTTGATAGGGGATTAGATCCATTAAGTAATAATTTTTGGTATAGTCCTAGTAGTAATCCTGGTAGAATGAAAAATAGGTTTATAATTCCTTTTTGGTATAAAGGAAACATTGTAGGTTATACTGCAAGGTGGATTGGCAAACCTCCTGATAAAATGACTAAATATTTTAATCAACAACCTAAACGTAATTTTGTATACGGGTTGGATAGACAAACATATGATAAAGAAATTGTAATTGTTACAGAAGGACCACTGGATGCAATTGTAACAGATGGTGTAGCAATAGGTAGTAATAACATAAACGAAGAACAAGCAGATATTATAGATGAATTACAGAAGCGTGTAATATTCTTACCTGATGCAGATGAAGCAAGCATTAAGGGAATAGACATGGCTATATCACGTGGCTGGCATGTAAGTTTTCCTGATTGGGAGAATTGTAAAGATGTTGGAGATGCATTGACAAAATACGGAAGATTGTTTACAATAAAAAGTATACTTGAAAGCACAGTGTCTAATTCAACTAAAATACAAGTATTAGCAAGAAAGTATTGTAAATGAGCGAAAGAGATTATAATGTAGACTTACAAAAGTTATTTGTAGAGTTTTTAGCACAAGATCAAGATCTATTTGTAAGGATTAATAATATACTTGTGCCAGATCACTTTGATAGAAGTTTACGTAAAGCTGTTGATTTTGTGCAAACCCATGCACGTGAATATAGTGCATTGCCTACTCTTGAACAGATAGGTGCAACAACAGGCACAACGTTACAACCATTAAAAGATGTAGATGATAGACATAAAAAATGGTTTATTGATGAGTTTGAACAATTTGCAAGACATAAAGCATTAGAGAGTGCTATTCTTGCAAGCACAGATAAACTTGAAAGAGGCGAGTTTGGTGCAGTAGAAAAAATGATTAAAGATGCAGTGCAAATTGGACTTGCAAGGCATATGGGAACAGACTATTGGGAAAATCCTGCAGAACGTATTGAACGAGTTCGCAATCAACGTGGCGGAACTACAACAGGTTGGGCTGATATTGATAAAAAACTATATGGTGGATTCAATAGAGGAGAGTTAAACATATTTGCGGCAGCAAGTGGTGGTGGTAAGAGTTTATTCTTACAAAACTTAGCACTAAACTGGGCATTGACTGGATTAAATGTAGCATATGTTAGTCTTGAACTTAGCGAAGAACTATGTAGTATGAGATTTGATAGTATGCTTACTGGCATGACTACACGTGATGTGTTTAAAAATACAGATGATGTAGATTTAAAAGTTCGTATGCAAGGTAAAAATGCAGGTGCAATGCAAATAGTGCAACTTCCTAATGGTATTACAGTTAATGATTTGAATAGTTATCTCAAAGAATTTGAAGTAAAAAATGATATTAAGTTTGATGCAGTATTGCTAGATTATTTAGATTTAATGATGCCTGCACAAAGTAAAGTAAGTCCTAGCGATTTGTTTATTAAAGATAAGTTTGTATCTGAAGAACTTAGAAACTTTGCAATGGAACATGATTTATTATTTGCAACTGCATCTCAGTTGAACAGAGCGGCTGTAGAAGAAGTAGAATTTGACCATAGCCATATTAGTGGTGGACTAAGTAAAATTCAGACAGCAGATAACGTTATTGGTATTTTTACAAGTCAAGCAATGCGTGAACGTGGACGTTATCAAGTGCAGTTTATGAAAACACGAAGTAGTAGTGGTGTAGGACAAAAAGTAGACTTGAATTTTGATGTTGCAGGTTTACGTATTACTGATCTTGCTGATGATGAAGATGGCAGTGATGTAACAAATACAAGTGCAGTTTTTGATAAATTGAAACAACGTAGCACAGTTACACATCAAGAAAAAAGTATTGCAGAAAATAGTGTGGTTGAAGAAAATTTAAAATCGCATGATGCATTGCGTAGTATGCTTAAACGCAGTAATAATTGATAAATATATACAACGTAATGGAGAAGTAAATTGAGAAAACGCACTCGTAGTATTCTTGAAGAGATCAACAGTATTAGTCCAACAAAGGATAAAACTGGTATCGTAGAGAGCAGAGGTAGTAATGCCATTCAAAGCCTTATCAATATCATGGAAATGATTGATAATAATTTTGATAAAGATACTGCTAATGATCTACAAAAGCGTATTATGCTGAGCATCAAAAACAGAGACCCAGAGCGTTTTAATAGAGGTATTAAAAAGCTAAGGAACAAATAAATGAAAATCAATGAAATTGTCATAGGTGGCAGTAAAAAGCGCAAAAACCGTGACAATAGAAAACACAGAACCATTCAACAAGATTTCTTTTCGTCAGTATCAAATGATGAACTAACGGAGAATAATAGCGCACGAATTCAGCATCTCGAAGATTTAATTCTTTGGAATGGCTCAAAGGGTGCGATGGCAGCAGTGGACAAGCTGCGCCAGGTTGAAGCACAACCACGCTCAATTACAATAAAATGGGATGGACGCCCAGCAGTCATATTTGGACGAAACGAAAGTGGTGAGTTTGTGCTAACAGACAAGTCAGGCTTTGGTGCTAAAGGCTATGACGGACGAGTAACGAGCGCAGAAGAACTTGAACAAATGCTGCTTGCACGTGGGAAAAAGGATAATGCAACACGTAGCGAATTTCCTGCAAAGATGAAAGGCATTTGGAGTAAAGTTGAAAGCGTGATTCCAGCAGACTTCCGTGGATATGTATTAGGAGACCTACTTTATTTCACTACCCCACCAGCGGACAACAGTGGCAAACTTAGGTTCCAGCCCAACACAACAGAATACGCTGTAGACGTGAACAGTGTTGTTGGAAAGAAAATACAGGACAGCGATGTAGGTATTGTAGTTCACAAATACATTGATACAGACGGGAACATAGCTAATGTAGATGTTAGTCGTTTTCAGCAAGGTGAGACATTAATAATGCCGCCTGCTGTGGTTACAAAAGCACCGGGCGTTGATCTTCCAGAAGTGGATGAAGTAGAAAACTTTATTAAAAGTAATGCAAGCGATATAGATAAAATGTTTGCAGTGCCAGAAGAACTAAAAATGAAAAACTTTGGTGACTTGCTTTACCAATATATTAATTCAAGTGTAAAAAGTGGAGCAACTGGCAAATATAACTTACAGCATTTTATGAATTGGGTTGATAATAATCCAAAAATTAGCGGTGGCAAAAAAGCACGCCTTGCAGAATATTTGCAACAACATCAAAAAGGCTTTGCGGCAACATTTCAAATTATTACAAGACTACAAAATGTGAAAAATGCAGTAATCAAAGCATTAGATGCTCAAGATGCAGATATTGAAGCATACACAGATGGTAAGCGCGGTGGCGAAGGCTACGTAATAGACAAAGACGTGAAACTTGTAAATAGAGCAGGTTTCACGGCTGCTAACATGGCAAGGAATAATTAATGGCTGACGAGAAATATACATTACAACAATATGCAGCAATGCAAGGTGGACACGAAATGCCTGTTGATAAAGAACAATATGATTTTATCAACACATTAGGTGAGGCACGTATGTTTAAAACTAGACAGCAAATTGCAAGTGCAGGTGCTGATAGTATAACAGATCATTTGTTTGTAAGCATGATGAGCCTTTATATGATGAGTAATGACTATGAATATGCACCAGTAGCAAAAGCATATGCTGGTCAAACCATGCGTAAGGGAAATTTTAACACACCTTCTCCTAGTGGTAGCGATGTTTATCAAACTATGCATACACTATTAAAGCCAGATGGATTAATAAATGGTGAAAAAGATAAACTTCTTATGAATAAAGTAAGAATTGATCAAATTCGTATTAAAAGATTTTTAAAACAAATTGAACAAGGTAATGTGCCTCCTGGACAAGCACAGCAATTTTTTTATAAGTTAGAAAAAGATTTAGCAATACAAGATCCTAAACTAAGAGCTACACGTAGACTTGTGCAAAATTGGAATGATCTTAGCACACAGCAACAACAACTAGCTGCAACACAAATTGAAAAGTATTATAGAATAAATGGTATGCGTAGCGATATGCGTCCAATATTTACAAAGTATGCAAAAAGTAATGGATTAATAGCAGGTGCAGGCAGGATGGGTAAAATTGCTACTAATGTTGCACGTAAAGCTGGTGCTTTTGCAATTGGTTATGCTGCGGGTAGAGCTGCAGGTGTTTAATGCATTACAACACACAAAAGCCAAAGTTTACAGTTTATACTCTTATTGATATTACTAATACAAAAGTTACTACTCCCAAACAAGATGTAAAAAAATTTTACCAAGCACAAAATTTAAATAGTTTTTTACAAACTATTAGTTTACGTGTGCAACCAAATGTGTTACTAACAAAATCACTTGGTAATAAAGATTTAAAAAAATACTCTTTTGGAGAGATATATAAAAAACGTAAAGTTTGGATTATAGAGTTTGATTGCGACATATCTAGTCCATTCCAAAAAAATAATAATCAAGTATACTGGTTACAACAAGACTTCCACAATTTACCTATACATGTTGGTTTAAATGAAAATATTAAAGAAATAGAACCTATAGTAGATACAATAAACACAGAAACTATCAACACATACTTTATTTTTAATCAACAATAGATAAATACCTATAGCATAGATTAGGAAGTTTATGTAAAAAATCAGCTCTGAAAAGACGCTGCTAAAGATTGCGAGAGCAAAATATGGCAATGCAACAGTCAAGATTAGAGCGTGAAAATCTAGAAGCACATGTAGACTTATGTGCAGAAAGATATCGCGTGTTAGAAGAAAAACTTAATCGGCTTGAAAACAAAGTCGACAGCCTAGCTGAAAGTGTGGGTAAAATGGCAGAAAAACAAACTACTGATAAAGTGGCAAGTAATAGATTAGTTATTGGTGCTGCTGGCACAGTAATTGCTGGTTTACTTTCTACAATTGTGTTGCTATTACTTAATTTGCAAACAGTAACACCTATGATGGGTTCATGAGAATATGTTATTGAATGAATCATATAATACAGTGATAGCAGAAGCAAAAGTAGTTTTTGCTAAACGTGGGAAAGCAGTGACGAGAAAGTTTCGTTGCACAGTAGGTCCACGTAAAGGTCGTGTAGTAGGTAATCCAAATCAATGTAGTGCGCCAATTGATTTAAAAAAGCGTTTTATTTTAAAACGAACAAAGGCGGCTAAAGGATCTCGCATGACCAAAAAAGCATTGCGAACAAAAAAGTTTAACCCAGCAAGTAAGATTGTTGCACAACTCAATAAGGCAAGAAGATAATGGATATTATGAATAACAGCATTGTAGACAGTGTAATCGAATATGCAAATGTCAAGTTTGGTGTAGAACTCGACAAGGATACAATCACCGCTAACATTAAAGAACTAAATTACAGTGAAGTATTAGCTCTGGTAGATGCAATTAAACAAGAAGATGACGAAACGTTTATTGATTACGTTGATCTCAATGCTGTAAACGAAGGATATAGTATTCTTCCACCAATAGACAGAGATAAGTATCAAGAACGTGATGGACTAGAAGGACCTATACAAACAAAAGCAGGAAAAGTAGTTTACTACGATGCTAAAGAGGGAAGTTATTACGACCCAGATACAGACATGTATATGTCATATGAAGATTTTAAAGAACTAGATGAAGGTGTATGGGACACAGTAAAAAGCGTTGCTGGTAAAGTAGGTTCCGCAGTTAGAGATTTTGTAACACCTGGATCAGTTAAAGTAGCAAAAAAGAAACCAATTGGTAACCGAGGTAGCATAGCAAAACAAACCAATTTTCCTGGTTTTAAAGAAGCAATTACACCAACAGTAGCACAAGGATCTATGAGTGCTGCAAGTATAAGAAAAGATCGTAATGGAAACGATCAGCGTGATGCAATAATTCAAAATCAAGATGCTAACAGAGATGCTACAGCAGCACAAAGATTTACAGCAGGTGCCGCTAGAAAAGTTGCAACCGGTCAAGGTGCGGCACGTTATGACAAGCGTCAAGACCCAGATGATGTTCAACGTGGACAAAATGCACAAGCGGCAGGACAAGCACAACAAATGGCTAATAACAACAGTGCAGAAATTGAAAGATTAAAACAGTTAATACAAGGTAGACGCTAATGAGAATGATAGAAACACCAGGCGGTATTACTACATTTCTAAGTATGGATGAATGTGGTGTATACGAAAATCTACTAGAGCGCACTTGTAAAGATGATCTAAATGAACGTGAAATTGAATTACTAAAAAGTTTAGTAAACAAAAACGTTGTAAAACGTGTAATCGAAAATAAAAAAACTTATTACGAACGTAAAAAAGGGAGTCTATAATGGCAACACCAGCAGCACAAGGCATGGAAGAGATCCTGCGAAAACTAAACAACGCACAAGAAAATGCTGAGCATATCAAAGAAGAACGTGCAAAGGGCAATGTTGTGGTAAAACCAAATGCACAAGAAATGTTTAACATTTTGACTAAGCTAGAAGAGGCAACTAACAATGCAAGTAAAGCAGTGGTTGCAGAAGCTAAAACTGATCCAGTAGTAGCAACAGGTGCAATCCAAGAAAATACAGTTACTATGGGTGGATACAATGTCATAATGGAAAAACAATCAGTAGTAAAAGGCATTTCTAAAAAGTTTTATCACATTGATTGTAACGGTGAAAGACTTTATAGCAACATTGCACTATTTGAAAGTGCAATGATAGTAGTAATGAAGTTAATTGAAGATAAAGATGTAGATAAAATATTAGAATTAGATAATATGTATTGCGGTGCATTGCAAGAAGCAGCACACTATAAAATGAAATCAAAAAAGGTAAACGAGTCTTTTAAATTTGATATTGCACAAGCAAAACAACAAAGTGCAGTTACACGTATGACAAAGATCAAAAACCAAATAAAATCTTTATTCTAGCATAAATACATTATAAGTTAGATATATATTGGGGTATTGCACTATGGAACTAAATCAATTAGAAGAAAACAAGCTGAACAAACTAGATTCGGTGCTAAAAGAAGTTTTTGGCATGAAGTTTGATTTTGCAGCTGGTAACGCTAAGTTACAAAAGGTTAAAGAATCTACACAAAATAAAATCAGCTCATTAAAAGATAGTGGTGTTGATGTAAACGATAAGCAATTTCAAAAGTTATTGCTTGTATTAGAAGGTATTAACGAAGTTATGAAAAACACAGTTATGGAAAACGATCTCGATCAAGCTGAAGTTTTACTTGCTGCAAAGCAAATGGCAGATGATCTACAAAAAATGGCAGAAGACTTAGCAAGCATGCAAGTTGAAGGCCTAATGAGCATCACACAAGGCATGAAAGAAGAAGTCGGTGTAGCAGAAGCAGAAGCGTTTGAAGCAAGCGCATCAGCATCAATTGAATCAGCGTTAGAAGCTGTAAAAGCTGCAACAGACGGTGTCAACAATGCAGTATTAACAGCGCAAGGTCAAGCACCAGCACCATCAACAGACATGTCAATGGACACTGGTATGGACATGGATCCAGAAGCACCAGCAGAAGAGCCAATGGATGACATGGGTGATGATTTTGAAGGCGTAGATGCAGCAGCAGACGACAGCGATGCAGACGGTCGTGAAATGAAAGAAGACTCATACCTTGCAGCTTTGAGAATGGTCAAAGAAGCACAGGACAATGGTCAGATTAACAAGGACGTTCTTAAAAAAGCATTTGCGGAACTAAAGAAGTAAAATGAGATTTAATGATCTGTTTGAATATAGTGAAGTTGACAATGCTATTGTAGATTTACTTATTGTGCTTAGTGCAGAAGGTATTGACACAATTAGCATGGAAGCACTAATAGCAGAGCTAGAGTCGCAAGGACATGATGTTGATGAGCCAAGTTTATTTGATGAATTGCAAAATATTCCAATGGTTCATAATATTAAAGACAATATGATTAGCTTTCATACATCAAGTAAAAATGCTAACATACAAAATATAAAAGACCCTGAAAAGGACGAAAAGGTTATCGACAAGATGGCTCGCAAAAAGGTAAAGAAAGAGTTAAGCAAATGAGTTTTGGTTTAAACGCAGCACAAGCAAGAGCAAAAGCAAATGCAGATTTGATTGTATTTGAAGAAGTATATGCAATTATGAAAAAAGTTATAACCGAAAGCGCATCAGGCGAATATGAAGCATTTGTTGATGATGACACTATCATGACAGCCAGTACCCCAACTACTACTGATAGTGAATACTACTTTCAAGCCTGGCAAGGCACCTACGAAAGCAGAGCATTAATCTCACAAATGGAAAATGTTATGAGACATTTTGTTAACTTAGGTTACAAAATTGATCGTGTAACAAACACAAGCACTAATACAACTTTCAAGTGGCATATCTATTGGTAAAAACCAATTGACTTTATTGTATTTTCATATACAATAGTATTATGGTCAATATAACAAAGCCCTACGATTATCAAGAACTTAAAAGGCAAAGTGTAGACGGGAAACGTTTATATGAAAATCCTTGGGGTAATCCTGTCCCAAGTGTTACCACTATTCTTGATGCAACAAAGCCTGCTGAAAAACGCAAGGCACTAGCCAATTGGAAAAAGAGAGTTGGCAAACAGGAAGCGCAACGTATAACAACTGAAGCTGCAAATGTAGGCACAGTGATGCATGCGATTCTTGAACACTATGTTAAAAATGAAGAATACAACCCTGGCAACAATGTTGTTCATAGACAAGCAAAAGCAATGGCGGCAGAAGTTGTAGCAAACATAGATGAAGACTTAAACGAAGTATGGGGTGCAGAAGTCAATCTGTGCGCTCCTAATTTATATGCTGGCACAGCAGACTTGATTGGAGTATGGAAAGGTAAGCCTACCATAATGGACTTCAAACAAACCAACAAGCCAAAAAAGCGTGAATGGATTGAAGATTATTTTTTACAAGGTGCAGCATATGCAAATGCACACAACGAGCTTTATGAAACAAATATAGAAAACATTGCAATTTTTATGTGTAGTAGAGCAGGCGAGTTTCAACTGTTTGAAGTAGATGCAGATGAATTTAAAACTTGGGAATACAAATGGGCTGTAAGGTTATTCGAATACTACGATAAATGATAAATACGTTACAGCGGAGATAAATTATGACTATTGTAAAATCACAAATTAGACGTGGACCTATTACACAAATGCCAATTTTAGATGCAGGTGAATTAGGTCTTGCCTCAGACGAAAATAGAGTGTTTGTAGGCACTGAGCCAATCACAGGAACTTTTAATAGTTCGGATACAACTGATACTTTAGTATTTGTTACATTTGATATTAACCTAAATGGAAATTCTATTCCTATTGATCTTGACAATGTAAATGTAAATTCTTATAAAATTTTTATCGATGATGTTGAAGTAACACAAGCTAACATTGATATTGAAGATACTCTTGTAACTATTTCTCATGGGTTAGCAAATGCCGCTGCTGCAAATGCGGCTGTATATAAAATAAAAATTAATGAAGAGCTTACAAATAATACGTCAAGCGAAGGTAGCAAAACATCTGTTCAATATG
>Ga0163109_10001434_pt1 | contig 18819 bp, 30 predicted proteins | sample CRUFie1St13metaG_FD_108704 | JGI IMG/M metagenome (GOLD analysis project Ga0163109, IMG submission 108704) | Marine microbial communities from the Costa Rica Dome - CRUD Field 142mm St13 metaG | ecosystem: Environmental > Aquatic > Marine > Oceanic > Photic zone | place: Costa Rica: the Eastern... | reverse complement strand
CCTTGCTTTTTTAGTCCTGCTAGAACAAGTTTAAAACGCTCTTCAAAGTCACCTCTGTATTTAGAACCAGCAAGCATAGCACCAATGTCTAAATTAAATACTTTATATTCTTTTAGGAATTCTGGAACATTGCCTTGTACAATGTTAAAAGCCATACCTTCTGCGATTGCTGTTTTACCTACTCCTGGATCACCGACAAGTAATACATTGTTTTTACTACGTCTACCAATTGCAAGTGCAATGTTATCTAGTTCTAATTCTCTTCCGATGACAGGATCAATTTTGCCTTTTTCTACTTGTGCATTTAGATTAGATGTAAATGCTCGCAATGCTCTTTGTGCGGCACCTGATGCTTCTTCGTCTTCGTAGTTTGTTTCAAATTCAGCTTGTAAATATTCTGCAAAAGACGCTTTAGAAATACCTGCTTTTTCCATAAAGTAATTTGCATGTGTTTTCTTTTCATGAAGTATAGAAAGTGCAACATCACTTAATTCTATATTAGGACGTCCGGCAAAAAGGACTTGTGTAAATGCTCTGTTAAGAACACGTTCAACAGTCTGTGTTTTCTTTGGCTTATATTTAGAATCTTCTATTTTGATTTCATTAAGATCATTTTTTATGTGGTGTTCTAGATTGCTTTTTAAGAAATCTACATCTGCTCCAAAACCTTTACATAAATTATAAAAATTATCGCTACACAACATCGAAAACAATAGATGTTCTAGTGTAACAAATTCGTGACCTAATTTACGTGCATCTCTTATTGATTTATCAAATACTAATTGTAAATCTTTTGATGGTTCAACCATTAATTAACTCCTGCCAATAATTTTTTTTGCTTCTTTTTTGCCATATCTAACTTTAACTTACTTACTCTTTCTGTAAACTCTATGCCTTGTAAGTGGTCAAACTCATGTAAAAAACATCTTGCGTCAATACCACTAAACTCTAGTATACACTCTTTTTCGTCAATGTCAAGAAATTGTGCAACCAATTTCCTAGGTCTACGTATATTTAATAATAATCCTATATGACTTAAACACCCTTCTTTTCCTAATTCTGTGTCCTCACTTACTTCTAGAATTTTTGGATTGATTGCTGCAAAGGGCTTTGTTACTTCAGCATGTTCTATTGGCCTCATAACAAATATTTGGGCATCTAGTCCTACTTGATTAGCAGCTAATCCTATGCCGTTTTTTGACAGCATTATACTTGCCATTCTACCAGATATTTCTCTAGCATTTAATTCCTTAAAATTAAAAGGTTTAACAACTTTTTCTAACCACGGATCAGGAGATTTAATTAATTCCATTTCTTACGTCCTTTATTTTATTAATTGTTTGTTGATCTAATATTGGCATCTTTGCATCTAATTTTATATGCACATTCCCTGGCCTACCAGAGTGTACGTCAGGTACGCCATGTCCTGTTATACTAAACACAGTACCTGGCTTAGTTCCTTTAGGAACATTAAGGCTAAATTTCCTATCAACAGGTGTAATTATTTCAACTGTAGTTCCTATTATAAAATCAAATATATCTAATTCCTTTACACTAAAAATATTATTGTCTTCTCTTTTCCATACAGGATGTGGTCTAACACGTATTTTTAATATTAAATTTCCTGGCTGTAGATGTGGTATTGAATCATCACCTAATCCTGCATATCTAACATTACTACCATTGGTTACTCCTGGAGGTATTGCGGCATCTAAATAACCCGGCTTTCCGCTAGGTAAGTTATAATTTACATTAACACCTTTGCCTGTAAAAATATCTTTGAAATCTAATGTATAATTTATTATTATATCATTGTTTCTTTGTTGTCTTGGAGCTCTGAAACCAAACTGTGAAAACAAGTCCTCAAATCCGCCCATGCCTTGAAAGCCATTAGGTCCGAATCCTTGCGGTTGCGGATTGTCATACTCTGCTTTTTTCTGTGGGTCTTTTAGTGTAGCGTAAGCCTCGTTTATAAGTTTGAATTGTTCTTCGTCACCACCCCTGTCAGGATGATGTTTCATACTTGCCTTCTTGTATGCTCTTTTCAATTCATCTTGGGAAGCGTTTTTAGATACACCAAGCCTCTCGTAGTAGTCCATACAACTACTTATCGTTGCTATTTACGGGATTTACTAGATCCGGTATAAAGTCCAAACCATGCTGCGCCAGCACCAACTACAATACTAATTAAGCCTGATTGTTCCATGCTAGGACTTGGTAGTTCCATATACCAAATAACACATTTGTAAAGTAATATGATATAGGTAGTAATAAAAATACGTGGAAAGATTCTCCAACTATCTACAGCTTTTGCTAAATGTATTAATTTAGCATAAGGGTTTGGTCCTAGATCTTTTACACTTGTATCTACTTCTAAGTCTAATTTAACTTTGCGTGTCGTTGAATCTTGTGACGCAACAACTGTTGCATCTGGCTTACTTTCTGCAACAGGTTGTGGTGCAGGAGTTGCCGGCTTATCTAAATCCTCAAGTTTTTTTCTTGGCATTTTTGCCCTCCAATTTTTGTATACGTGCTTCTAGCTCGTCTATCTTTGATGTAATTTTAGGATACTTTACACGCCAAGCGTTTGGATCATTTTGTAACCATGTCCAACCCCAACGTACAGCAAGATACTCAAGTGTTCTGTCAAATTTACTTACAGCCCATGTTGCCATTCTAGTATCTTTAAACCAGAATAGAAATGCCGCTCCAAACAAAGATCCTGCTAGAGCTGTGTAAATCCACAGTCTATCAGATGCCATTCTTTCTATCATTTCCCACATAGTATTTCCTTAATTAACTATGTGTATTTATTTAGAATTGGCCTCTTCTTCTTCGGGCTTAACAGCATTTTCGTAGTATACAATGATTTCGGTTTGTTGTTCAATATAGCGTCTTAGGTCTGCTATGTTAATTGCAAGATTTTCGTAGTCTTTCATTGACAGCACAACATATGCTAATTCGCCGTGTTCTGCTGTAAATTCTTCCACAAAGGACTCATAGTTGTCTTTGGTTACAACATATACTCTAGTATCTACTAGATCAATTGGTTTCGGTCGAGCTACTGTCGGTACTGTTGTCTTCTCTATCTGAGTTACTACTTTTATCTCCGGTTCCCGGAACGATGTGCAACCAGTTAGGAAGAGGAGTATCGCCATCACCGCCAGTAGCGGCTTCCAGCTCGCGCCATAATTTAGCTGTGGCACCATTCATCCTTCCTTCTAAGTCTTTGCTATCTCTTATAGCATCTTGAACAAGATCTAACTCTCGTAATCTGTTACGTAAGTTGTCACCATATTGTTCTGCTTTTTGTAAATCTTTTGATAATTGATCAGATAATGCATTAAGTCTTAGATTATCTTCTTTCAACATTGCAATACTTTTTTCGCTAGTTTCTACTGCTGTTTCTAGTTTTGCATTGTTTAGTCTTGCTATTTCAAGATTAGATTGTAATTGTTTCACGTAAAAGAATCCGCCTCCGGCCGCGGCCAGAATAACGAACACTAATGCAATTTTTAATCCACTAAACATAGTTGTATTTAGCCTAGTAACTTTCCCAGCGTTTTAGGTCCAACAATACCGTCTGCAACAAGTCCTTGACTTGTTTGCCATTCTTTTACTATTCTTGCTGTACCCGGACCAAATATACCATCAGCTGGAGCAATGTTAAGTTTTTCTTGAACTTCTGCTACCAACGGACCTCTTGATCCTTGTCTTACTGTTTGGTTATAATCTATAGTTGGTTCTTCGTAATCACCACCTAATACATCTATAGCATGTAGATAATGTTTTTTACGATCGTCTAATCCTATAGTACCACCATTAATTCTTTTGGTAGCACCTACTACGTCCATAGCATCACAATACTTGTTAAGTCCGTTTGTATCCCAGAACCAACATGCTGAGTCTAGTGCGCCTTTCTTAGTGCGTACATAATCAACAGCTTCTTCTGGTGACATGTCCATTTCTTTAGCAAATTGTGTGTAATTGTATCTTCCAGTTAGTTGAAGTATTCCACCACCCCTAAAGCGCCAACCGTCGCCACTATCAGTATCGCCGTTGTCCATGCGGTTAGCATATATAACGTTCGCAATTCTTTCAGGTTGTCTATGATATTCTTGTGCATCTCTACCTGCCCGTATAAAGTATTTAGGGAATATTTTGTTTAGAGCTGCGGCGCTATAGTTTAAGTTTTCACTCATTACTCTAAAGCCGCCTGATTCATGACCACACTGTGCCACAAACATAGCAACCCTTTCGATTGTATTGACTTCCCATAAAGGCAATATCTCACACATTGCCTCATACCAATCTTTCCAATCGTCTCTATGGATAAGCTCTTCAGCCATCCATTCTTCAAATTCAAATTTAAAATGCTCTTTAGCCATTTTCAGTTTCCTTTTGTTCGCAAGAGTTGCATCTACAATGATCACAAACTTTTATTTGATAAGTGGCACCATTATAATCTGTCTCTGTACGATGGTGCGAAGTACCGCAATGTGAATCGTGACCGCAATTTTTGCAACTGTGCATATGGATATTTATATTATTCTCTCAAGGACGAGAGTATGTCCTGAGTTATCAAACGTAAGTTTATTGCCGTATTTTGTAATATTATAATCCCCTATATATTTACAAAGGTATATTATTTCACTAAAATCTTGTGTGTTAAAAGATTCTTTTATATTTTCTATTGTTTTAACAGTAGGTCCAAAGTCTACAAACTTAAACATTAAAGGATCAGCATATTTTTTCTTTATAGTAATTTCATCATTACTTTCCATTACTACTTCGTCTACATAGCTTTTTGAAAAGAAATTTTTGTAATTGTTTAGCTTTGCTTCTTTAATTGTTAGTCCGTAGTTTTCTGGATCTGTAGGAACATATTCATTTAAATGTTCAATAGTTAATTTATGTCCTTTGAAACTTTTGTAGTATCTAAAACGCCAATTATCAATATCTGCTAATTTACCAACACCGTCCATTATTTCCATAATGTGTTCGTTGCTTTCTCGTGTTCGCTCTAGTTCAATAAACACTTTGTATGTACCGTCAGCTTGCTCACCTGCTGTAACATCAGCATCAAGTATAAATGTATAACCACCTTCAAGAAATTTAACTAAATCATCTGCTGGTTGCTTGTGTGCTAAACTAAAACTTAGTGTAACAATGTTTTTATCTTCTCCCATTTTAGATTGGTACGAATCAATCTCAAATGTATTGTCAATTAAGTTTTGAATATCTCCTTGCCTTAGTCCCATTATACTACTGGTGCCTCCGGTGTTGCTGTTGGATCTGCTCCTGGTGCAGCTGTTGCACCTCCTGTTGGATCTGCCATTGCTGCGTCTTCAGCTGGTTGCGGTTCTGGAACAGCGCCAGCGGCGTCTATTTGTGCTTTAACATCGTCACTACCACTATAGATATCTGCAATTAATTTTTTAGGCATTTTTATCTCTACAAGCCATATACCATGTCTATCTAATTTGCCTTTTTTACTTCCAGGACGTATATCTGAAGGTTCTCTAATTTTTCTTGGTTTAATTACATAGTCTTTTTTGAAGAACACTTTGCAATCATAATCTAATAATCTTTTGCCACCCATAGGATCTGGCATGTTTTTTCTAGGCCACATAAATTTACAGCTAATCCAATGACGGTCGATTTTAGGTCCTTCAGCTAATTCGCCATCTTCCCAGTTTTCGTAAACATATACATCTAGTTCATCTAAAACCCTTTCGAAATCTTTAAGTACTTGAAAAGAAGTATTTGAATCGTAAATGCCTTCTATGTTTTTAACTATGTCGTATATATCCTGCATAAATCTATCCTATTATAACACTACACTTATTTATCATGATTTGTCTAGAAGAATACATTTCTGTAAATGTTATATCTTTTATGCTAAATACTTTTGTAGGGCAATAGCCCAACTGGGCAAAAGCTCTACTTACACTATCCATGTAAGGAGGACTTTAATGGGTGCAAAAAGAAAGAATGTCAACCGGCATTCAAATACCTACAACAATGTTGTAAACATAAACACTTTTCAAAAAAAACAATCAGTTAATATACTTCCAAGAAATAGAAACCAAGAACAATATGTACTAAAACTACTAAACGATACTAAGGACATAGTCTTTGGCATCGGCCCAGCAGGTACGGGAAAAACTCTGTTAGCGGTTCAGGTAGCTGTAAAACTGTTCAAGGCTGGAAGAATTGACAAGATAATTGTAACCAGGCCCGCAGTTAGTGTGGACGAAGATTTAGGTTTTTTACCAGGAACGCTAGAAGAAAAAATGGCGCCTTGGACTAGACCTATATTTGATGTCTTACGCGAATACTTTAATGCACGAGAAATAGAAGGAATGATAGCAGAAGGCATTATAGAAATAGCACCACTAGCATATATGCGGGGAAGAACATTCAAGCATAGCTTTATACTTGCAGACGAAATGCAGAACGCAACCCCAAATCAAATGAAAATGTTACTAACAAGACTAGGCGAAGGCTCACAAATGGCAGTAACAGGCGATTTGAATCAGGCAGATAGGATAAAGGACAATGGTTTAATTAACTTTATAAAATTATTGTCAAACACCGATCAATCATGTTTGGACATAGTCCACTTTGCACAAGGAGATATTGAAAGGCATGCAGCTGTAAAGGCTGTATTACAAGTCTACGGAGACGAGTAACGAAGGGGGCTTTATGCCCCTTTCAATTGTGCGATTAGATATTCATTTGTTGTATATACATAGGTCCAATAAGGACCCTTTACAGGCGGCTTACCGTTATGATCATAATAGGTAAATCGAATGTGGTAATTCTTTAACCATATTAATTTTCCACTATTGCTTCGCACAGGCCACCAAGCAAACTTTTTTTCATAAGAATGTTGTGGATCATGTTGCCAGTTGGCGCCCATCATATATCTTTAGCTAATGGAAATATCTCTGCGATAGCTTTTGCACAGGCATGTGCAATTTCCATATGTTCTTTTTGTGTGCCGTTAGCACTCCGTAGGTCAATGTAATGAACCCAACTACGTATTGAGCCATTCATATACAGTCTAGTTTTTGTTAAACCTTCTGGTAAAACAACTCTTGCTTGCTCCTTAGCAATACCATTTTCTATAGCCCATTTATATGCTCTTTGAGCTTGGTCGATGACTTGATTTTGATAGCTTGCCCACATCATTGCTAAACGTGTTGCTTCTTTGTCTTCTGTATCTAACTCTACACTATTTTGTCTATTCTTGCTGTCCTGTAAACGTGCTTCACGGAGCACAAACATGTCGCCCATTTCTTCAGGATTTGCATAGCGTTGACTAAACTCTTGGAATGCAAAAGACCTATGCCTAACAATTTGGTGTGCTATATCTCTTGTAGTTTCTATCTCCATTACAGCATTTGCCATTTCTAAAGGAGACCAATGTTGATGTTTAATCAAATACTTTATCAAACGTTCGCTTGTTTCCTTATTGATCTGTGAAGATGGGTTAGATACCTTTGCACAAAACGCAATAAGATCCTGTACATTTTCTAATCCTTCTTTTTTCCATTCGTCTGTAGGCTGTGTGTAACTAACTAACTTTACATTCATTTTATATGATCTCCAAGGTTAAATGCTAAAATTTTCTTTTCTACTCCAGGCTGTCCATGTTCTGCTTCGTGCATTAAATAACTTGCAAATAGAACAAACATTCCAGGCGTAGGTGTTATGGTTGCTATTTCTGTAGTATATTTTGTATCGTATCTTGCATGCTGATACTTACACATAGGATTAGGACTTCTAAGCCTTAATTTGCCAGCATGTTCATTAGATGTAATATAAAATACTCCGCTCAATCCATACACACCGTGATGGTGTTCTTCATGATAATTCTTTTCTGTTTTATATTCCTGTATCCAACTTTTAATATTTGTTTCATCTGCATCTAAGCCAGTGTTGTCAAGAAATTCTTTTTTTGCAATACATATTTCTTTATACAGTAAAGGATAATCTTTAGGCACATCTACACCTTCGTGCATTACAGAATAGTTATTGAAATGGCCATCTTCATTGTCGTTAAGTTGGTTATCTACTTTAGCACTTGCTAAGACAGCTTCGTCTATTACATCTTGCGGTAATTGTTTAATTAGAACTGGTACAGGAAAGAATTCATATATCACTGTTTTGTCCTTTTAAATTTCGTAAACGCATTTCTAAAAATGCAATAGTTGTATGTATATGACCTGTGTCGTGTGGTTGTAATAAAGTTTTGTAATATTCTATTTCTTCTTCAAGTACATCTATGCGTACTATATCGTTAATTAATTTATTCATATTAAATTATAATTCACAATACATCTAGGACCTATTGTTGGAATGCCTGCGGCATGTAAAATAAGTCCATCAAATAATACTGCTGTTCCTTTCTTAGGTGTAACACTTTCTATGATGTTATTATTGTTATCAAAAAATACTGTATCGCCATCACTATCATTTATATAATATATTAAACTGGTGTGCGGTGTAGTAAGGTCAGTATGGGGTGCATGATGTTTCATACTAGTTTTATAAGGCATTGTTAAAAATATACGTGCAAATAGTATGTCATGCAAATTAGGAAATATCGTTTGTGGGATTTTGCTGAAGTTTACAAGATGTTGTGATAGTTCTGCACTACTTTTTAAAACATGTTTAAAACTTATAGGTTTATTGTTTTCTGAAAATGCTGTTGGTTCATATTTTGCTTTAAACTCAACTATAGGATCAACTTCTACATCGTTGACTCTGCCTAAAGTTATTGCTTCAAAATAATCTTGTAGCTCTTTCGGTATGCAATTACTAATAACCTTCAATTAACCAGTCCTGTGTATAATGTGTAATCCGTATGGTGTTTGAATTGGCTCATCTAGTAAATCACCAACTTCGTGTATCATACATGCGTTGTACAGTTCAGGTGTTATACCGTCATTAAGATCAAACCAACCTAAGTCACCATCTCTATACCAACTGTGTTGACATGCACTGTGTTCCTTCACAGCCTGCTCCCAACTGTAACCTCCACGCTTTAATTCTTTTATAATTTGCTTTGCTTCAAATACAGCAAAATATATTCCCCTTGAGTGTGTGCTGTTAATTGCTTCGTCAAAACTAATAAGGATATGACTACAGCGTACTTTTTTCATGTGATTGACATTAAAAGTTTTCTCAAGCGCCATCGAAATGCTCCTTTGTTAAAATAATTGTGTCTTGATACATCCTACTATTAAATGCAATTTGATTCAACATATCACGTTGTATAGTCTGATAACTGTGCATTGTTATTCCTACAGTTATTCTATCTTCATCGCCTTCAACAGCAGGTACCGAATGATGTAATTCGCAAGGTATCATATGTATATAGCCTACTTTGTTTTCAACAGTATATGCTTTCTGGTTAAATTCTTTATATGTTATGCCTGGCTTAATAGGACCACTGATAAAAATATTAGCTGTAAAACTTTTACCTATTGTTCCTGTATGATTGTGCCACTTAATGCCTTGTCCGTTGCGATAAATGTTTACCCAACTCTGTACAACAATAGGCCAATCTAAGTTAGGATTTGTTTGTGATAAAAAACTTGCTAGTCTATCAGCATGATGTGGAAATGCTTGGAAAAAATTATAACGGAAAAAGTTATTAGTGGTAATTGCATCTGTAGCGGCACCATCTGATTTATACTTATCAAAGCCTTGATCAGTCAGCTCACGTTCAATATTGTAAGCATATGTTTTTATTTCATCACATTCTTCTTGTGAGAAAAAAGGTAGCTCTACTAATTGCATCAATCACCTTTTCCTGGTTCTTCACTAAAGTGTTCTTCAAATTTGTTTGGTACACCATCCCAGTCTTTGGCATCAGCTGGAACATCTTCGGGACGCATCTCAGTTATGTTAGGCCATATATTAGAATACTTTCTATTAACCTCCTCCCATTTGATTCTGTCTTCCGGACTGAAAGCACTTTCAGGTAAGATAGCATCAGCAGGACACTCTGGTTCGCACACGCCACAGTCAATACATTCGTCTGGATTAATTACAAGCATGTTTTCGCCTTCGTAAAAACAATCTACTGGGCAAACTTCGACGCAATCCATGTGTTTACATTTGATGCAGTTGTCGTTTACCAAGTAACTCACTATAATCTTCCTAACCTTATTAATGTTGCCGCTAAGTTTATTTCAGGATCTGCAACTAGTGTATGATCTACTAGGCCCTGTTTAATTGTTAGCACGGCTGTATCTTGTTTTTCTTCATCGCCAAACAATTCAATATTATCATATAACCAACGATAAATTTCTTCCATTTCTTCTGGACGAACAGTTCCGCATAATAGTTTTCTTGCCTCTTGTATTTTACCTGCTTTGAACAATTCGACCATATCTAGTTTCCAGTCGCTTTCACCTGAGTCGCCTTCGTTAGGTTTAAGTAGACTATTATCTTGAATGTTCATTTGTACCATATTTATACATTTACGCAAGTCAGGATATGTAGCCTTTACATATGTATCTAAAATGTCCAAGTCAGGAGTAACACCCTCTGTAATAAGTATCTCTGCAACTCTTGCTGTAAACTCTGTTTGATCAATCTTAGCAATATGAAAGCCTTGACATCTTGAATGTAGTGCTGGAATAATTCTGTTTGGATAGTTACAAGTTAAAATAAATCTGCTTGTTGTGTGATACTCTTCCATTACACCACGCAATGCCGCTTGTGCATTTGGTGATAGATAATCTGCCTCATCTAGCAATACAACTTTGAAGTCTCCAAAAGGAATCATTTGTACAAAATTTACAATCTTATCACGAACGTCATCTACTGAGTTTGTTCTACTTGCGTTTATTTCTAGTACGTCTAAGTCGTTTATTTCTAATTCGTTGAATAATAGTTTTGCTAAAGTCGTCTTTCCAATGCCAGCATTTCCAGAAAATAACAAATGCGGAATAGTTTTGTCTTTTATCCATGTCTTTACCTGTGTACGTTGTGCTTCATCACGAAACACATAACCATCTACCGTCTTAGGACGATACTTTTCAACCCATAATTCTTTCATTTGTTTTCCCTATTTATTGTGTGACTATAATATGCATATGCATCATCCATTCTTGTACCTTCAGTATAACGCAATAAGTCTTCTGTGTCAACCAGTGTACTCCACTTTTTCAGTTTGTCTTTTTTTACTTGTGAACGATCAGAAATCTCTTTGTGTTTTACAACGCCGTGGTCAATCATTAGTTCAATCATACATTGCACATCGCCTAATTCTTCCATAAGTTTAATCCTTTGGTCCTCTTCTATGTCATTGATGTTCTCATACTTACGCATAATTTTGCTACATCTTTGTGTTAGTTCCCCGCATTCTTCCATTGTGATTGTCATAAGTTGTTGTAAAGTATTAATTGGACTATTCATTTTTTTAACCCTAATTCTTTGTAGGCCAACTGTATGGCCTTTGATTGATAGTAAGCATCAGCTAATGCATTGTGTAAGTCATTTTGTATAACTTTACGCGGATCTTGTTGACAACAGCCAAAAAGTGTTCTAGAATCTCTTATAATCCAGAAGTTCCACGGAATAGGTGTTTTAGCTTGGCGGAACATGTCTTCCAGTATGGTATAGTCAAAACCGTATCCTTGTCCCCATAATGTATCAACACCAACAACAAACTTCTTAATTTTGTTTAATGCCTCTTGAATTGTGATAGCACCTTTTTGATCAAATGCTTCATTCATAATTTTTGGATCTTGTTTACTCCACCAAGCAATAGTATCATCGCTTGCTGTTCGACCTAATCTATCTTGATCGTCGATGCATATTTTAAAATACATTTCTGAATGAGGTTCGGATTGATCGAGCGGATTAAATTTTACTCCGCCTAAGCTCAAAACTGTAGCTTGTGGACATGTGTCTATTGTTTCTAAATCGATTGTTGCGTGTGTAGTCAAACAAAACTCCTTGTTAATTAATACATTATAACGTAAAAACTAAAAGGAGTCAAGTATTATTTGCTCTAAATCTCTCGTATGCTTTCCAAAATTCCCAAACTATGAATAATCCTGTAATAGAATAAAAGCCACCGCCTAATAGTGTAAGTATAACCAGTACTTGCATTACTTTCGCAAATACAGCTATGACTACAAGGTCATACCATTCAAAATTTTCAAAGATCTCCATCTTTGCGATTCTCGCTATAATGGACGTCAAACTCGCCACCTGGGTAACGGGCTTTTAGTTTGTTTACATTTTCTGCTATGACTTCGTTAGGGTCCAAACCAAGGGCACGGCAACTATTAATCCAATACCACATAATATCACCAAGTTCTCGTTTGCAATGAAATACAGTTTCATCGTCCATTGGTTTACCTTGGAAGATACATTTTTTAACAATTTCTGCAAATTCTCCTCCTTCTGATGCAATTCCTATTGCACCTGTAAGTAGTAATGCTGGATTAGCCCATTCGCTCATCTCCATCATTCTATGTGTCATTGCCGACACGTTATCACTTTGTTCGCTTGTTACTTCTTGTACGAACTCTTTATACTTGTTTAAATCTACCTTGCTCAATTTCTTATCTTTCTCTAAGATGCGTTAATAAAACTTGACGGATCTATAGTTGCCTTTTCACCATCATTATACTCTGCACCAATTGTTACATCATCTGGTTTTTCTTCTGATGTTGCAAGGATGCTTTCTGCTTCAACCATTCTAATGGTTATTGTTTCGCCGTTGTCTTGTTCAACGTCGATGCCTCTAGTCCAACGGCCGTGTTCGACAAGAACCCAATCGCCTACATTATAAACATCTGTATTGGTTGGGCCTTTTGCGTATACCATTCCCCAACGTGGATAAATGCCTCTAGTGTCGCCATCATCGCTTCTTATAATCAAACCTGCTTTGGTCTTTTGTTCTCCAAAGTGCATATGACTTACAAGCACTCTATTTTTTACAGGCTTAACAGTGCCTTTAACAGTATGTTTAATTTTATATCCACCACCGTCAAATTTCATAATTAGTTTCCTCTTTGTACAAAGTTTCCGTTTTCATCTTCAACCCAATCATCAGAAAGATCTGCGGCATCCTGACTAATTGGAGTTTCTTCTTTTACACCCGGATTGTTAGCATAGTATTCGTTCATAATATCTTCACGCTTACGAATAATTTTGCCACCTGGTCCAAGCTCGTCGCCACGTGCATTTACACGCACATTACCTACAGCTGGTGTTAGTTCATTTTTTTGTCTTAGCAAGTCCATATCTACAATCTTACCGTTTGCTGATTTATGTAACTTACGTCCTGTTTGTTTCATTGGCATAATTATACCTCCTAGTTATATTAGTACTTATCTTAAGAACTCTCTCCAATCCAGGCCAAACTGGATTGAATCTATTTTGTGTACGCCTATCAAATATAGTACATACGATGCTACTGAACTTCCTCTACCTACGCCCCATACAATGTTATTCTTACGCATAAAGTCTACTAGATAAATCATATAACGTAATAAGTTGTCCATACCACGTTTTTTGAATTCTTGGAGTTCTTCAAAAGCCCTTCTATATTCAGGACCTTGTGCTTTGTAACCATCAGTAATCAATCTTCCTAATACATATTGTTCAACGTGTATAGTTTTATATTCATCAGGCATGAACCATTCACTTTGACATACACCGTCAAATGACTTTTGATCTACATCTAATGGAATGTACTTTTGCAATTTATCAAGGCCTTGCTCTTCCATAGCCTTGTTAAACTTGTCTACATCATCTGATTCCTCGCATAGAACTACATGACACTTATCTACATGACCTGAATAAATCATGTCTACAAGATCTTTATTTGTAAATCGCGGAATACCGAGAGAGTCTGTTTTCATAAGCATACTTGTATTTTAACTGATATTAATCAAATTGTCAAGAGAATTTTCATCATCATCTTTTGGAGCAATAGCTTTAGCTCTTCTAGTTTTTGATTCTTCTTTTAACATTTCTAATATTGTGCCAACTTGTTGTTGTAGTTGCGGATTTCTAGATTGAAAATATTTTTTAGATAGCTCTAGTATTTTTTCTTCTAATTGATTGTCAGATAGAAGAGAAAAATCATCTACTAACGGATTAAACATTATTATGAGAATACACCGTGTGACTGAGCAAACAATGATATTCCGCCGTTTGTAGTCCAAAAGTCTACAATTACAGGATCGGAAGAACTACTTACTTGAAACGGATTTGGAAAGTTTGCATCTGTTTTTAGAGTTGATCCGCCTTCGCCAGCAAATACTATTGTTCTTGGTGTGGTGCTGTTTGATGTGATTTCTAATCTAATTTTGCCTAGTTTGCCACTTACAGGAAGATCGGATATAGTTAAGGTTAAATCTCCAGTTACTTGAACAGTTTGGTAATGGCCAAATTCCCAACTGATATTCTGTGATGTTCCTACTTGTCCGTTTGCATATACTGTTTCTGTATTTGCAATTAATTCAGCTTCTTTGATTATTGTTCCGTTAAAATCATTAGTAGTAGTTGCTGCATCATAAGCAACACCTTGTGCTGTTCCAGCTTGTAGAGCAGATATTTCTGTGCTTGCTGTTTCTAATGCTGTTTTTGTGACTGTAAAGTTTGTACGAAAGCCTTGGCTATCGTTGTCTTGCCCTGCTTGTGGATATGCTTCATCAAATCCTGTTAAAGTTATATTACTGGCCATATTATTTCTCCTGCATTATATTTATCATTGTTAAACATTGTAGTCATAATTTGCGAATACAATATATTGTTCCTCAGATACACCTTCGGTGCTATCTATTAATACTCTATCAACATCAAAATCAAATATGCTAAAATCATAATCTTCTAACTTTAACAGATTGACTACACCTGCACTTGTTCCTGGTTTGCAATAACACAAAGGAACAGCATTAATCATGCCTAGCTCAGCTATTTGATTAGGTTGACTGCTACGCATCCATAAAGGCATAAAGTTCTTTTCAGTTTCCCCTACTGACCTTATATTATCTTTTATATGATCTGTTGAACTATTATATCTTGTTGTATCTAAACTACCATCTACTGTTAATGCAGATAAATCTACAGTTATAGTGTTAGGATTATCAGGTCTAATCTTTCTGCTTGTTAAAACACCAGGTTTGAAAGGACTAGCTTTAGGACCACTTCTTGTTAGCACATCAAAATCAGGTGCCAAATTTACTGGTATATTAGCTGTATGTAAATTTTTTGATTTTATGAATACATTATCACGTACATTAACTTCTAAGTCATCACCAAACTTGTGAACTACTGTTCCGTCTTCTCTAGTAACAATCTGTATATTATACAGTATGTCATTATAATATTCATCTGGTACTGTATACTTGCTACTATTTACAAGTACTTTTTCCTTGTTAGAAATTTTAATTTGCTTTCTAGTTTTTTTAGGTTTAGTTGACTCTTGAGGATCAATTACATCTAAGTAAATAATTTCGTAAATTACATTTTGTGTTCCAGGTTCTTTTGCCTGTGCTGTTTTTATTCCGCCAATATGATAACGCTTTCTTTTTGCATTTTGTGATAACTTTCCTACAAACTCTCTAATGTTTTTTGCTTCTATTCCTGGATACAACAACATTTTAATTGTTTTTTGTAAACCAAAATTAGGATCATTAGGTCTATATAAAGTTTCAGGTGCAAATATTGTACTGTTGTTAATAATATCTGCATAGTCTCTACGCTTCTGTGCTGTCATCATAGGTGCCATATATAAATTACTATACAATTTATTATCGGGATCTGCAAGAGTCATTACAAACTCTCTATCAATTGCACTGAATCCAAATTGGTCTTGAGCTGTAATTGTAAATTTAAATGTTCTATCTAGCCTTGTTGCATTCTTATCAAATTGCATATTTCCACTATCAAATATTGTAAGCCCTGGTTGATTAGGCTTTCCAAAACTATTAACTTTACCAATTATTTCTCCGTCAAGAGATAATTTTAATCCTGACGGTAGTGTTCCAGATTTCAATGTGTATAATAAAGTACCACCAGGCACTGTAGTCTCTGCTTTTACAGAAAGTGTACTGATGTAGTTCGCACTAAAATTACCAAAGTTACTATCAGTTAGCCATTTAATAGTGCTATCAACTTCACCTAGCAAACGTATTTTAAATTGTCTGCTACTGGTTGCTATTTCTTCTTCAACTAATGTAAGCGTTCCTAAATTTACAGTTGCAGCTTTAGGTATTATATCTATCAAAGGCGTTGTTAAATTTAAAACATCATAATCATCTGATACAGTAGATAAAACATTAAGCACAACATATGTTCTTCCTAAATATGTAAATTCTCTACCAGGAATTTTTTCTAAATATTTTTGTTCAAATTTATTAATTTTAAGTTGTGTTGATCCTGCTGGTGTTTGCTCTATTGCATATTTAAGTAGCTGAACTCTATCAGCATCATAACCAATACGCTGTGCGGCTACTGTAAAGTTATACTCTTTAGTAATAGCAGGTTGATAAGGAACTCTACCAGCAACTTCTCCAGATGTAGAATCAAGTTCCAGTCCAGGTGGAAGTATACTAGGTGAGCCGTCTTCATTTGTTGCTTTCAAATAATAACTTAACACACCACTTAGGGTGTTAGGATCTATAACATCTAAAACTAAAGTAACATAGTTGTTAGCTCGTCTAAATCCAAAGTCGCCAGGTGTAAGCCAAATTGGCACTCTGATATGTGAAATATCTGCTTTGAATGTACCCGAACCTACTTGCATGATTGTGTTATCTGCACGTAGGAAATCATCTCCTACTACATAGATTCTAAATCTACGTTTGGTAATAGAATCGCCATCACTTGCACTTACTTCAAATTGATAATAACGATTTAATTTTTTTGGGGATTTAGTTGGTGTGCTTAAATCATACGTTGTAATATCATAATAAAAACTATCGAAACCATTGTTATCAGGAACACTCCAGTCAAAACCTGCTTTGTCATCTTGATCAAAACCTACTTCGTCATATCTTCCTGTCTGTGTTGCTAGTTCTATTGCTCTAATAGGATCCACAACTCCTACTAGTCTTCCATCTGTAGTAAGTCTTATTCCTGGTGGAAGGCTGCCTCCTCTACTTCCTATAAAATATTCTATCTTTTGTCCTGCTTGAGTATCCGTATCTAAAACTTCTAATTGAAAATCAACAGGTGCACTATCTAATATAAAATATGTATTGTTGTTACCTATTGCTAATAAGTCTTCAGGAGTCTGCCAAACAGGATTGTCAGGACCAAGCACAAGTATTTTAAATGTGCGATCGCTTATTTCGTTGTTGTATGTAGCCCGCATTACAAAAGTGCTAGTCGTTTCTTTTGCTACTTCTCTAGGGGTACCTTTTATTAAATTGTTGTCTAAGTATAATCCATCAGGTAACGTACCACTTATTATAGTAACAGTTGCATTTGATTCTGATAAGGGTAAAGCATACGGAGCAATAGTAACTTGTTCTTCTAATGTTAAAAGTGTTGCTCCTGAATTTTTAGTCCAAAAGTTTATCATATACTATTTCCTTTTTTTGGTGCAACTTATATACCACCAAAATCTGAAGTAATAGCTGCCGGCGATGTAACTGTTCCGTAATTAATTGTTGCTTGGGATACTAGGAAGTCTAATGCACTATCTGTATTGACTGTAATATCTCCATAATCAAATCCTATCACGTTTCCTAGTTTGCCATACAATGCTGATATATCAATTCCATCAACAGTACCGGTTAATGCACCTATAAAAGAATTTGCTGAAACAATATCTAAATTAGTTGCATTATTTCCTGCACCATTTAAAACTCCACCTAGTTGTGGAGCTGTATCATTTACAAGTAATCCGTTGCCATCTATATTTACAGTTAATGTATTTCCTACAGCATTTGTTGTAATATTATTTCCGCCTGTAATTGCAAGTGTTCTGTTAGGGCCTGTTACAGAACCTACACCTGTTGAACCCTGTAATATAATAGTACCTTCGTTATTGATTGTAATTGTATTTTCGTCGCTTGTAAGTTGGACATTTGTACCTGCTACTAGACTCTTTAATCCTATTACTCCATCTTCTTTTGTATAATATATTCCTTCACCGGAGCCTAAATTGATTGCCGATGCTTGCCCTTCTACTTTAGAATCCAATTCATCAAAATTATTGTTCACTTTTACAAACGCTTGTCTTAGGTCATCACCTGTTCCGTCGTTTGCTAGTGTTCCTACATTAATTCTTTCTACTGCCATTTTGTTTTCCTATTTGTAATATTTATCGTTATGGAGCACTACTCTTGTATGGGTGACTCACAGGTAAATTGCTCTCTAAACCCCACTTGTGGGCAATATAACCTTCTGCTTTTTCAACATCTGTGATGTCTGTGCCACCTGTGCCTGGAGCACCTGCTACGTGGAAATATTCTGCCATACGCCCATTCAATTTTTGATTTGACCTGTTACGCATCATACGAACATCACTTGCATTAGTATTCATTGAGTTGCTATAAGGGTCTACGTCAGTTCTTGTAGTACCGTTCAATCTACCAAATATTTGGTTACCTGTTTTATTGAACACAATGCTGATAATAGTCCATGTGCTACTATTAATACCTACTGTGAAGTCGTTTTTGGCACGGCCACTACTAATATTATTACTACCGTCATAGTCTATCTCGCCATCCCAAGCATTGTCATTTCTACTGCTTGAAACAGCATAAGTTTTTGATCCGTCAGCACTCCAAAAACTATCTTTGGTACTATCTGTAGAGTGCCATT
>Ga0163109_10001433_pt1 | contig 18822 bp, 14 predicted proteins | sample CRUFie1St13metaG_FD_108704 | JGI IMG/M metagenome (GOLD analysis project Ga0163109, IMG submission 108704) | Marine microbial communities from the Costa Rica Dome - CRUD Field 142mm St13 metaG | ecosystem: Environmental > Aquatic > Marine > Oceanic > Photic zone | place: Costa Rica: the Eastern... | reverse complement strand
TTCTACTACAATTACGTTAACTCAAACTGCAGGTAATGCAGCTCCGGTTACACAGGCTTATAGTAAACCTATTGTACAAGATACACAAGGAACTACACTTAATTTTGCATCAGGTCAGGGCTGGAGCCCAGGCACTCCTGTTACAGACACTGATAATAGTTTTGCTAACCAAGATTTAGACATTGTAATTGTCTCTGTGCCAGGTAACGGTAGTGTTTTTGATGATACTAACTCTACTGTAGCTTTAACAGCCGGCGCAACGCTAGCTAACAACAGTGGTAATCCTACTATTATCTACAACCCTAATAGTGGATATACCGGTACAGATAGTTTTCAATATAAAGCTGTAGATGCTGCAGGTAACGAGAGTACTAATACAGTTACGATTACTGTTAATACTCCAGTAAACCAACCACCTTTCCAATCGAACCCTGCTAATTTTCAGGTCAACGGATTTACAGGTTCAGGAGGTGAGAGTATCACAGCAAACTTAGCTACTTATACTGACGATGATAATGACAATCGATTTGACGATTTAGAATATGAATGGTATGATATTAATACTAATCAACAACTTACCCTAACACAACTCAATACTAGTTTAGCTCCACATGGTACAGTAACCGAGGATAGTACACAGGCAGGTTTCGTATTTACGTTTACTCAGACTGCTAACTTCGGGCCTAACGACTCGAATGTAAATAAGACATTCTACTATAGAGCCAAAGATTTAGACAATGAATATTCGGTTGGACTTCCAGTTAATGTACTGGTTAAGGCGCCCGTTAATAATGCGCCAGTCTTTACTAATACTTCTTTCGCTCAAACTCTAGATCAATATAGCAGCACTAGTGGAACTGCATTAGCAACAGACCAAGACGGAGACACTCTAACTTGGTCAATAGTACAGGCTCCAACATCTCAGAATGGAATTTCTAATCCAGGAGTTTTAAACCTTGATGTGGCCACTGGTTCATGGACTTATGAAGCTGATTATGCTTTAAGTACTCAAGATGTAGTTACATTTATTATTGGTGTTTCTGATGGATTCGATTCAGCGTCACCTCAATATACTGCTCAAATAACGGTAAACCCAATTAATGCAGTTGGTGTAACATATTCTTCTTTCTCATCGGATGGAGAAGCTGCGTGTAGCGAAAGTAGGCCAAATGATGGATATATTAACACACTTGAGGCTACTAACATTGATCTACTACAGGTAGGCGATTCAGTTTACACAACATCGGCGCTAGACACTAAAGTAGTTTCTACTAGCTCTGCTACTCAGTGGATTTCTGTTGAACAGACTATATTAGGTACTCCTACAACTAGAGCTTTACAGATTGATTCAGATGGTGAAATTATTAACATAGTTGAATGTGAGGTAGTTTTAGGTAACGCGTGGCCAATTGAGGTTAACTATGACGATGATGTAAACGATTTATGTGCAGGTACTGCTGATTATCAAAATCAAACAGTATACCAAAACGTTGTTGAAAGAACTTCAACTTATATTCCTACTCTAGCTGAAGTTGTTGGGTTAGGAGGCCAGTTATTTACTGACGAGGTAATTGCAAACACCTATTTAACTAACACTGCTCCAGCAAACCTAACAGTTAATTCAGGTTACTATAACGATACTACGTCTGCAAATGCAGATCAATATTATGAATTCCAACAGGGTCAATGGATTGGTGAGCTCAACGTGGTTACTCAACAAACTAACTACGCTAAATCATGTCCAGCAGATATTGATTGGCAAACATTCTCAGTATCCGCATGGTATGATACTGATAATAGAACTAGCATAGATACGGTTTGTTCAGCTGATGCGGCAGATCTAGAACGTGAAACAATTTGGTTTAGAGCTGACGCCTCAACATTTAATTCAAGTGGAACTCGCGAGTATAAGCTATTGTATCTACTACAAAATCAACTTGTTATCTTTACTTCTGAAGAAGGAGCTAACACGGTAGATTATAGTTTATCATGGCCTAGCACAACATTCCTACTAAGTCCTTCAGATAGAAAATTTGTTATCTGGGAAAATGATAACTCAAGTGGATATAGTGGTAACTTTAGATGGAAGGGTGTTAATGGACAAGGAGAAGTTTCCGTTTACACCGCGGGATATACTAGCGGTGCGGTAGGACTAGGTATTTGTAGTACACAGTTTGAGAGACCTTCAGGCAACTCACAGTTTATACATGGTGGAGTTCTAAGCTCAAGAGAGAATACATTCTACGCTTTCCTATCTTGTGTAGCTAAATTTGAAGACGGTAAACCTTACTGGCCACTCTATATAATTGATGGCCAACACACTATAGCACAGAATTCAAGCTCATATATCAAAGAGTTTGTTGATGTAGCAGGTCAAGGCACTATTTTAAATGGCAACTCTATGTTAGAGTGTATGTCAATTCAACACAAGATTAATGCTGTAAACATTGACGATGCTCAAGATATTCTAAATGATATTACCGAATACTCTAATGATGTTATTAGAACGATTCAGGTTAACCCTGTAGATCTAGGGTTTACTTCTGGTGCAGAGATTGGATATGGTTTCAGTGATTGTGCAGCTTGTTTACAAGACTTCACACCTAGTAATACGTTTACATTAGCGAATGTTTCAGACGCTGAAATAATTAACAAGTCAATTCCTAACTTTGACCTAGAGAAGAACTACTCACTAGATGAGTTATCTAAACCTCTATTAAGAACTAACCCTAAAGTCTCGACTAACGCTAAGCTATTAGTTAATAGTCAAGGTAAAATGTATATTGAGGCAATTGAAGCTACGAAAGAGTTAGCATCAGTTGAATATAAGAAATGGGCAGTTAACAAGGAGGGTCAATGGGCGTATGACTTATATAGATTCTTTAGTAGCAGCAAAACACCTGCAGATCAAATTTATCAGGTGAAAGAGTCCTACTCTAATTTTGCAGTACAAGAGACTTTTGAAAATCAAATAGAAGAGGACTACCACTACGGTACAGTCTATAACTACTCTAAGATTCACGATGAAGATTTTAGAATGTTAGCACCTATTTGGTTAGATAAAAATATACCTAATAAATTCGTTATCTTTAGAGTTAAAGATCCAGTGGGTACATTAGATTTTGATACCAGATCTAACCTAGATAACATTAAAGAAATTTTAAAGAACTCAGAGGTTATTAAAACATTTGACTTAACTAGAAAATCAGAGTTAGGTACATATATTAGAAACCACGTACAGTCAGAGTCTTTCCCTAAGACTCCTATTACAATGAACTTCGATAAAAATCAAAGGTCTTCATTTAATGGTATTGATTTAGATAAAGGTGGGTTCACAAGTAAAGGTGAGTATTTAGATCAAGATTTAATTGCACAAGATAGTACTATTATATCTGCAAACGAATTAATTACAGATGGATTCAAGAGAAATAAACTAGCGTGTGCTAATTTAATTAACCTAGAGTTTTTATTCAATGATGATTTAGCGGCTGATTACTCAGTTAACAGATACTTCGGTCTTTATGTAAATGACATTGACTCAGGTTATGGTACGTTAGAGACTGCAAACGGCGGTAAGCTTAAGTTTAAGACTTTAAACTCATATATTAATAATGATGCTAGTTCAGCAATACCTCCGTTTAAATTAATTTCAGAGACTCCAACGTTAGCCTATGCTTCTACATCAGAAAAATTCTACAAAATATCTTCAAAGGTGTTATATAACCCAGAGGATTTAGAGGTGAATGTAGAAGATTCTACTAACTCTATTGCTTCTGAGATAAAATTAGCTAAGACCGGGAACTCAATTGATATTAAGACTAATAACGACCCTGGTAGTGACTTTGTAAAAGTAACTCTGTTAGATGTGCCGGCTGTAAATGATGGTTTTGCAATCTTCCCATCTAAAGAACAGACTTATAGACTTAAATTTACTAGATTAATTCCACAGGAGCAATTAGGTGAAGAAGGCTGGAAGTTTACTATCGTTAATCCATCAGATGGTGCTCTGCTAGAGTTTGGTACAATCTATGTAACTACACAGGGCATTCAAGGTGTGGCTAACTATATCCAAAGTAAACTAAGTGAACAAGATCCAATTACTGGAAACTTGTTATATCCTGAACTCTACAACAACTTAAAGATTGAAGTAGAGTCTGATAGATCTATTATACTTGCTGAAAAGAGAGCTTCATTAAAACCTCTAATGTTAGACTTTTTACCTGTAACAACAGTGGCTAATTCTATTGCTAGGATTGAAGAGTTACAAGTACCTTATGATATTGACAACAACACATTCTTTGCGTTAAATAATCTACCAGCCGGAGGTTTCGGTGGTGTTAACTTCTCAAACCAAGGTACAATTCCACAGATTACAAGTGCGATTGTAAAATCAATTAACTCGATTGATAATGGTTTTACTGCACTGTCTTATGATGGCGCAGATCATTTCTATATTAAAACTAACGTGAAGGGTTATAGACTTCTATCCGCAGGTATTGCAATACCAAATAGTAATGCAAACCAATGGATTAGTGTTGATACTAACAATTTAGATACGGATAATTTATTAAGATTAGACTTAAACCAAAACGCTAGCAATACAATCAACGACAGTGCAATCTACTATTTTAACGGTGGTAATGGCAATGGTAAATCTGTTCTAGTTACTTTAGATTCTGCGAGCGATGTAAATATAGGTGATTCTATTAATACAAAATCGAGAGGTGTTTACAATAAAGTAATTGATATTGTAGATGATATTGAGAGACTACCTTTACAATATAAGAAATTAATTCTAGAGAAAGTAAACTCTATTGAGTCAGGTGAAGTTCCTACTTATGCTGATAATCTAGTGAGAATAGGTCTATTCTCAGCGTTTGATATTCACGACATGAACTTTGACTTCTATGATACTGCAAACTCAGATCTAAAAGAGTTAGCTTATGAAACTGCTGCGAATATTGCTTACGAACCTGAATTAGATGATTCAAATGATATTTACCCATTCGGTGATAAACAAAACACTGAGTATACGTTAGATCCTGCAAAATATTTTGTTGGTCTAAGTGATATATTAACAGAGGAACAAGCAGATGTATTTGATGAAAATCAAATTACAAGTGAATTCGATAGACTACAAGAGAACTATTTAAAAGAATATGCGATTAGATCTAGAGTAGTACCTTCGATTAACAAGTGGGTCTTAAAAGATACACTAACTGTTAGAGAACAACCTTACTACTTAAATGCAAACGAGGCATTCGGTAGATCTAATTTTGCACCAGATCTTTCTGCTGATGGTAGAAATAGATTAGGTATGACACACGAGTGGTTCTATATTAATAATCTACCTACATATTTTAAAACAAACAGCGGTGGTGATGTTAACCCATCATATACTCTAAATGATTCATTTAGTTATCTAAACTTTATGGATGGTTTTGAAATTACACCAGCTCTATTTAAAGATATAAACTACGACTACTTTGATAGATTCTTTGTAACAGAAGGTTTCGAGATAAAAGCAGATAATAACTATAAGACTTTTGTTAAAACTAATAGACAGAAGAAATATACTAAAGTAGATGGTGGTAATAATACTGCGTTTGCTAGTACAATCTTTAAAGGTTTAAGATTTACATTTAAGAATAGAAAAGAGTTTACGTCTGACAACCCGGTAGATTTTGTTAAATCTTCTGAGTTTAATGGTTATAGATTCAGTACTCTATTAAATGTGAAAACAGCACAGGAATCAAATGGTGTTGAGTATGAAGTAATTCAAAACAAGAAATTCAAATTTGTTGTGTTCTTGATTACTTTATCACTAGATGATTTATGGGCGGATGGTACTCTGAACAGAAAACTATTATATGAGTTAAACCACTCTCTAGTTTGGAAACAAGAGGACTTAACATTCGATTACGCGGATGTAAAAGTTGATGGTGCTTTAGATTTATTAAACGCTAACCTAACAGATAATACTAGCGAAGACTTCTTAAGGATAACTGGTTATCAACATGGCGATGGTACATTCCCTCAGTTCTTAGAGCAAATCAATAAAGACGAAGATTCAGCATTTGGAACTCTAACAGTAAAACTGTTTACTCCATTTGGTCCAAAGATTTTAAATCTACCTATTGCTGCTCTTGATGGTCAAGATAGATTAATTTTAAGAAACGAACTTATTACAGATGTAAATGGTGATACCGGTTACGTTACAGATGAAAACGGCTTAATTGTTGATTTATCTGCAATACCTCATTATCTAATGACTAATGCAGAATACAGATATGCAAGAGGTGGTATAAATGCGTATACTGCAATCCTAGATGCTCTTGCAGCTAGAGATATGGCAGAGATGTTATTAAGAGATCCTAACAATATAAAGTTTACTACAATTGAGACTAACGGTACATCTTCAAATAACAAGTTTATTATCTTAATGGATGATGGAAATGAAGTTGTGAAAAATTCATTCGTTGTAACAACTCCAGATACAGATAAACCTGAGTCGTTTAAATTGTTTAGAGGTAATATTGGCTATAATCTAGATGAAGGTTTCACTTACTATCCATTCTTAATTAGACAGAATGGTGGTTATACAGTAGACACTAGACCAGTAGTAACATTCACTGATATTTACACTCACATGAAGACTAATACATTACAGAGTACAGCGGATGATACAGAGATACTTTTAGAAGAACAAATGTATAAACACTCTCTAACTGATGTCGATGAGATTAATCTTGCAAAAGATTACTACAGAAGATATAACAGATGTGGTGTTGCATTTAACTTAGGGTTTATTTACGATGGTGGTGCTAATGACTCAAATTGGGGTTATATTAGAAACCATTTCTACAGAAAAGTAAATGAATTCAACGCTGCTTCTGTAACTAAACTATCTACATCGACTGATAAATTACCACTTTACCCTCTAATTGGTGAAGTTGCAATTGACAAGAAAAATGTACATGTCTTTAAGTCTTCATGGGATAAAAACTATTATACAAGAGCACTTTCAGGTGGTACGTCAGAAGAAGTACCTGGTACTTTTGAAACTAAAGAAGAAAAGTCTTACTTAGCTTCTACAATTATGAAGATTAGAGATAGTTACACTCTATTAGATTTTACTGTAAATTATGTAGAATCTGAAGAAGAGCAAGACCAGATCTTAATAGATAATACCAATACTTCTGATCTTGTAGTCTTCGAGAGTGATTCTAGAATTGTAGTAGATTTCTATATTACAGATACAGTAAAAGATAAACTATCTACAGATGGAGTATTCAATGCAATCCAGCAGTATGTTGCTGTCGCAGATTCAGCAGAAGATAAAACTACTTTAGTTGATGATGCTGATCTTTACATTGAAGAAAATTTGATTAACTTGTTTAGTATAAACCAAATTAAACTCTTTACAAGTAGAATCAAAGGGCAAAAGTCTAGTTTTCAAACAGCAGCTACTATCGACGCCTTAGATGATGGTGGTTATGCACAAGATCAAAACTTTACTTTTAGGGCTCACGAACAAAAGCCCCTTAATTTTAGATTGATATATAATAAAAGATTAGGTTACTCTTATAGAATAAGACCTATGATAAAAATAACGTCATAAGAAGATGGCCATTAATATACAAGAAATACTACACCCTAGTGATTCGGACGCTATTAAGTTTGAAAAGATAAACTATAACTTCGATCAAATTGTTGCGAATGGAGGTGGACCTAGTGGTCAAAAAGGTAACCAGGGTCTACAGGGCGTTAAAGGTAACGTAGGTCAAAAGGGTACAAAAGGTGAGCAGGGGTCAAAGGGTGAGACTGGTGCTACAACTTCTCCATGGCAAGTTATCGAGGTCAATACCAATAATGTTCCAGCAACATATCGTGTATTAAAACCTAAGTTTGGAACAACAGACTTAAATCCTACTATCTTCTTAGGTGATGCTACTTTTAACGAGAACATACCAGGATCTGAAGACGGTCGAACAGATTTAAGAGCAACTCTAACAATTGCAAGACAAAATGTAACTCCAGGCCAGGAGACATCTCTAGAATATTTGAGATTTTGGCATGGACAGAACAACCAAAGTAATGACCGTTCTATTGATTTACAATCTGACGATCTAAATGATGGTAGTAATACAACTAGATATACGTTTGGTAAATCTTTTAATCTAACAGGTACTCAGCCTGTTGAATTCTATTCAAATTTCGATAAATTTACAATTGCACCTACTTCAACTTTTAAAGTGCCAATTACTATTACAGGTACTGCTGAAGCAGGTTTAATAAGATATAACTCTAGTACAAATAAATTTCAAGGTGGTATTGATGATGGAAACGGTACAGTTCTTTGGACTGATTTCTGTATGTCTCCATGTGGAGGCGGTGGTACTGCAAACTACTCAATTGCTATTTCACCAGCAGGTAATTTAACACTGAATGATACTGGTGGCCCAGCGGGTAACTCTGTTTCATTTACTCCAGTTAGTGACTACGAGGTAGATAATACAGGTCAGACTTGGGTTCCTCCAACAACTGCATCACCTACAACTTCACCACCTAACACGTTAACTTTCCCTAACGCTGATAATACTATTAGTGTACCAGCGAGTGGAGGTACATATACAGTAGAATATGAGACTGGTCCAACACCAGATCTAGCACTTACAAGTGAGCCTACTACAGGTGGAGCATCATGGATAACTGTTACAAGCTATCTGAACACTGAAGCAACTGAAGGTGGTTATGGCACTCAGGCTGGAGAATCTGTACAAGATGTAACATTTACAATTGCAGCTCAAGGTTATGGTACTAGTCAAAGAACAGGTGTTATTACTCTAGTACACCCGAATGATTCTAATACAACTGCAAGAATTAATATTACTCAAGCTGGTCTAGCACAGACGACAGCTCCGACGACAGCTCCGACGACAGCTCCGACGACGGCTCCGACGACGGCTCCGACGACGGCACCAAGTTATACAATTACATATAACGCAAACAGTGGTACTGGTAGCACTTCTTCTACAAGCGGTACACTACCATTAACAGTAGCTAATAATGGGTTTACTAGATCAGGCTATACGTTCCAAAATTGGAATACAAGCAGCACGGGCGAAGGTACATCGTACTCGCCAGGAGCAACATATAATGCTGGTTCAAATGTAACACTGTACGCAATCTGGGATTATTCATTCACTGGTACAATTACATATAGCAACAATTTTGGTACAGGTTCTATCAGTAACCAATCATATAACTCAACTCAAAGTACATTAACTCTATCTGATGGTTCTGGGTTTTCAAGACAAGGTTTCAATCTCACAGGATGGATCGGCCAAGGTGCTGTTTATAGCTTAAGTGATACAGTATCTATAGGCCAAAGTCCTTTTGATGGAGGTACGGTTCAGTTAGCGGCACAATGGACTGCTATTACTACGCCTGCGCCGATTCCAACAACCGTTGCAATCAGTTGTAGTAACGGTTGTAATTTCACGGAGAATAACACTCAGAAAATGTACCTAGCTGGTGTCACAGGCGTAACAAACCCAAGTTTCAGTTGGCAGGTATATGGTAGCTCAAACTTCGGTCTAGGTGGGACAGGCCAGAGCTCGGCAGTCCAAGTTTATTACAGTGGTAATAATCAATGTACCTCTCCGGCACAGGGTAACCTCGAAGTTACAGTTACTGGAACAAATTCTAATGGTCAACCGGTTACTATTTCAGATACATTAATAATCACTGGTTGTGACACTAATTACTTCTACTCTGATGTTGAATTAAAAGAAAATATCAAACTGGTGGGTAAATCTGAAATGGGCTATAACATCTACAATTGGAACTGGAAAGACAATGATACTTTCGGAAAAGGTACTTACCAAGGTGTATTAGCACAGGAAATGCCTATCGAAGTTGTTGGTCAGAGAGATGGTTATCTGACAGTTAACTATTGCGCTATTGATGTTGAATATAAAAAGATAAAAGATTAACATGGATTACGAATTAAGAATAGGTAATAATATAGTAATTACAGAAACTTTTGATTACGCTACTCCCTCCAAGATTAAATCTTGGTGGAATGAGGTTAAAACTTTAGACAACTATTCTAACTACAACTGGAATATAGTGGGTGATATAGCAAATGGTTCAGTTACGGATGTGATGGTACATGTTGTTCTTACTTCTAAAACTGGAATTACATTCGATGCTACTGAATATGAATTAATCGAGACTCTAATGACTGAAGCTATGCGTATTGCTAGAGCAAATTATAGAATGCACGCAGATGTTAAAGCAGAAGCATATACTTGTGATTCAGGTGTAGACATGAATAGGGATTGGTTTGCTATCTATCCATGGAAACAAATGACTAGAATTATAGATGATAACCCAGTCGTAAAGGCTGATCTTGATGATGCAGAAGGGGGTAGTGTTGAGAAGATAGCAGATAGAGATCTTTGGAAATTAACGTATTTGAATGCAAATGGAGACGCCAGACCTCCTGTTGCTCTTGTTGAAAAAGCAGCGAATGAGACTATATCTTCTACAAGTGTAGAGGATTATGTTGCACAATTGGCTTAAATAATAAACTATGAAGGATAAAATAAAAAACATACTCTCGAATAAGACTCTAGTAACATTTATTGCTGGAGCTCTTTTCGTTATGTTATTTCTTAGACAATGTAACCAGATTTCAAATCTAAAACAGGATGTGAAGTTTGCACAAGAGGATGCTGATAGAAACTTAAATAACTTTAAGGCAGCACAAGACTCTGTTACTATCTTAAGAAATGATAATGGCGATCAGTTGGCTGAGATTAGGTCTTATGAGTTTGATTTATCAAAGCTACAAGAGAGTCAGAAGGATTTAACAAAGAAGTACCAGAAGGCACTCTCGTTAAATAAGGATCTGAAAGAGGTTAACTCATTAATTTCTGCAGAGTTAGAGATTAAAGATAGCCTAGACGTAACGACAACTACAGAGACGATTGATACTACTACAACTAAAATTACTTTTAATTCAGAGAAAGATTTTGGTAATGGTAACTCAAGAATTTTATCTGGGTTCTCGACGATAAAATATGACTTTGGACAATTTAAAGTCTTACAGAGTGAATTTGAATTAAAACAAACACTAAGCTTAATGGCTGCAATTGAGCAGGGTGAAGATGGCGCAGATAGACTTAAACTATCTACATCATATCCTGGTTTAGTGATTAAAGATATTGAAAATATTAATTTAGTCAATACTAGATTAAACAGACAAGCTGAAAAGAAATCAAGATGGTTAATCGGCTTTGGCGTTGGATATGGTATTAACTTAAATAACGATCAAGTGATTAGTACTGGCCCTTCAATTGGAGTAGGTCTTTACTTCTCACCTAAATTTTTACAATTTTAAAACATGGCGCAATCATCCAGATATTTTAGAATAGACCCAGACATTCTACTTGAGTTTATCTACCACGATCAGGGCAACCCTGAACCATACAGAATTGAGGTAGATGATAATGGTAGTGAGGTAATGTTCTTGGACACGGTTCAAGGAGATCCATTCAGTTCTCGACACTTAATTAATGAGTTGGGTTCTGCAGTAGTGAACTTTGATGTGACATCTGTATCTGGTTATCTAGCTGTTGAGAACTTTGCAGCTAGAACTCTATTACTGCAAAATGGTAAGACCTATAAGTTTGACTTAAATGCTCTAGCTAATCCAGCTGATTTTGCGATTAGCGGTAGTTTAGGTGTTTACTCTTTCTCAGCAGTAACTAATATCGCTGAGTTTACTCCAAATCAAAATGGTACAGTAGAATACTCTTACCCTGGACTAATCGGCGGTAAAGCAATTATCGATACTAGAGCTAATCCTCTATTCTCTTCACCAGATGAAGCAACAGGTAATGATATTAATCAGACAATTGGTAGATACCATGCTGTCAACGTACCTGGTGATGATAAAACTAAATATGCTCTGTTAGGTTACGACTCAACTGGTAACTATGAGATGCATAACTTTATTAACAACTCTGCTGAGTGGACTGGTTCAAGAGAGAATGACCTATTAAACTATCAGACTGAAGCAACTGCAAATATCAACTATATTCAGTATGATACAGTTAGATTACACTTAAGATCTGGTTTTTCTTTCTCAGCTAGAGGCTATGAGGGTTTCCTATTTGAAGTAAATACTGAGAGAAATACAAGAGTTAAAAACTTCTTAACTCAGTTAGTCTACTTAAATCAGAGCAACTATGAGTTTTCAAATCCTAAACCATTTATTTTAGGTGAGACTCTGTGGTCTAAGTATATTAACGTTAAAATACCATCGTTAATCGGACAGAACCAAGAGTTCTTAGATAGATTCTACGGTGATGGTACGGTGGGTTCTAGTGATGTAAATCCATTCTCTAACTATGAAATTTCATTTAAACTATTAGATAAACTAGAGACTCTTAACGGCTACGACTTTGTGTATACTGGAGAAGAGAATAAATTCACAGTCTCAAGAGAAGATGAATTCTCTGATTTTACAGTAGCGGTTGAAGATGCAACAGACGGAGATTACTTTGAGATCTATGGAGAGAAAGACAATTCTATTACAGGTTTTGAGAGCCACATTTTAAATAGAATTAGAACTAGCTCAGATGACATTGTAGTAATATATGATGTTGAGATATTTGAGCAAGTAGGTACGGCTTTTATTAAAACATCAAATAATACTTTTACACAGTACGAAGATTTTAGTACTCCAATGATATTTAGACCAGTTATTTCAAATGGTAGTACTGCTGTTAACTTCTCAATTGACGTAACAATGAGAATTTACAATCAGACAGATAATACTCAGATTGTAAAGAAAGCAGCATTGACTGTAAATAACCCAGCTAAATATGGTAAGAGATTATCTTCTCTAAAAATTGATAATCCGAATATCTTAACAGAAGTCTATAATGTTCTACCTAGTTTAACTTCAAATAAAACAATCTCAGGTTTTATCACAGATAACTTACCTAGATCAGTAAAGTATGTACCTACGTTTATTGAAAGATATAATGTAATAGCTTCGAGTACAAGAGTAGATCTTAAGAATATAAGTTCTGGTTCTGGCTCTGGTTCTGGCGTTGGAGCTGGTGCAGAGATGTTTGCTGAAGTTGAAGAAGTAGAAACTTCTGAATTTGTAAACGAGGGAGACTTAAGTATTACAATACCTCCTTTTGCTACTTATATTAAATTTGTAATCGCTAAGAAAAGAGGTGATGATTTCGAATTAGTAAACTTTGAAAACTCTGAGTTAGTTATTTTAACTTTCAACGACGGTAAGACCAAGCTTAAATTTAACCACGTCTTCAATAAAGAAATAGATATGGGTAAAGGTGAAGTCTTATTTAAGATTAACGAACAAAATGCAAGTACTATCAGAGGCATGCAAAACCGTGACTTCTATATTAGTTTAGATAACGGTGTTGATGAATCAATGGTTACTAAAGGTAAATTCACTCTTGGATAATGATACTAAATAGCAGAAATAATTCATACGATTTTAGATTCCCTAGGAATTTCATTCCAGAAGAGGTGTCTAATAAATACAAGAAATATTTAAACAAGGTGCCTGGTGGACTGTTAGCAGAACCAGTAGACTTTGTTAACTACTCAATTCAAGGGCTTAATATTCCAGGTATTACTTTTGACCCAATTACTCAAGAGGATAATGATGGTACAACAAGATACCATAGAGGTGCAGTACCAATTCAAAATACAGTTCAAAGAGAATTTACAGTCACATTCCAGCTACTAGATGGTTTTATCAACTACTGGATTATGATGGACACACTTCTATACTATTATGCTAGAAGTACAAAGCAACCTTATATTGAACCTTTTACTTTAAGAATTCTAGACGCGGAAGGTAGTTCAGTTGCTTTTATGAAATTTGAAAAAATAATTCTAAACTCTATTAACGAATTAAATCTAAATATGGCTGAGAACGTAGCTGATTTCTCTACGTTTGAGTGTAACTTCTTTTACAATAGGTTTAGCCTAGATTTAGAAATAGATTAAAAGATATATACATTATGAAAACATTTAATGATTACTTAGTTGAACAACAAATCACAGAGACTGATATGCAACTCTTACAAGAGGGCTTACAGTCAGAGTGGACTCCTGAATTAGAGGAGAAAGTTGACCAAGCTCTAGAAGAGTTTGTAAAACAATACTTCAATGAAAAGACTGGTGAATTCGATCTAGATAGACTAGAAGAAGACATCGTAAATGAAGGTCTACTAGGCTCTATCATCGGTGGTTTAACTGGTTTCGCGCTAGGAAAGTCTGTTGGTAAGATGCTTGCTAAAGTACTAGGTATTCAGAAAGGTATATTCTACGATCTATTAACCTCCAGACTAGTCGGTGCTGCTCTAGGTGCTGCGTTTGGTAAAAGATTCTAAATTGAATTTAGTTACTGTTGACTTCTCGCTTAATTCCCCTGGTATCTGTATCTGGTCATCTGACACGAATAGGTATCACTTTATCTCCTATATTAAAGCTGGTTCAGGTACAAAAGCTGAACAAAAGCGACAAGAAGAAATAGGTACATTCTCAGATGTGACTCTGGTTCATCAACCAGATTGGAAACTAGTTGTTGGTGATTACTCTAAGAACGAGTTCGCGAAAATCAAAAGATACATTAAGACTGCTGATGATATTATTAACCTGATTGTTAATATAACTCAGACTAAACAAGATTATCATATTGCATTCGAAGGTACGTCATACGGTTCTAAAATGGGAACTAACAATATGATTGACATGGCTGCAGGTGCTGCCATTCTAAAAGAGCAAATGATTGCTCAGCTCGACGTCAAAAATTTACTGACCGTTGCACCTACTACAATTAAGAAACACGCCGGCAAAGGTAACATGAATAAGTTAGCTCTTTGGATGTCATTCTTAGATAATGTATGTGAGTCTGTTGAGTTAGCTAGCTCGCCGTTGTTTGCTTACTGTCAGAAAGAAATTGGTGAGGTGAAAAAAGTTCCGAAACCTTTTGACGACCTAGTTGACGCTTGGTTCTTAAACCATTACTTGCTAACTCAACTCGAGGGAAATTTGCCAGACTGACCTAGTCTCTGCTTCCAAGCCCCCGGCTAACTAATCTTTCCCTGAGGGTTAAAGTCATAACTTATATGCGACTTCCCAGAAACAGTTTCAAATCTGTTCAACTTTTTTTCATTTTTTAGCTCTTCAGCTATTTCAAGACGCTTCCACTCACGTCTTTCCCATTCCATTTGTTCTCGTTGTCGGGATTGTTGTTCCCAAGGTCTGTGGTCCCAAGACATAGGGTACCTCCTAAGTTTAGTTATTGATTGTAAGTTTAATTCTTTCAGGTATAACGACAGTGAAGTTACAAGTGTCGCAACATCTACCGTCCTCTTTGACAGGAGCAGGATTGTGTCCCCACTCGTCTAAGATTTCTCCGTTACAAATTACACAATTATCTTCCATATTAACAGTATGCATTAATTCTTTCCATATCCTTTTTGATTCTTGCAGTCTCTTTGGCAAAGTATTCAGACTCAGGATATTTAAAGCCTAGCCAAAGCATATCGATATTGATTGGACCTGCTCCACCAATCTCGTTGTCAATGTACCCACAGAACTCGTAGAGCTCGTCTGATTCGTCGACATATAAACTTTCATTTATATAATTAAAGCCCTCTAGAAAGCTTCCAGTTTGCTTAGCCCCCATCAAAAGGAGGTCTTTGTTCCTTGAACTTAGATATGTGATATTTTTCATATATTCCTTTGTTTAATTACAGTACTAATATAATAAAAAAATATGACATGTGAAACTTTTTTTGCAATTATTTTGCAAAAAGTTATTAACATATTATGCAGAAACAAATCCAAATTCAGATATATAATATGTAGAACAAAAAATACTACAATTGATATGTTGATTACAGCGGACTACTTCCGTCTCAGCGATATTCTCAAACAAATGGTGGAAGCCAACGCAATCACTTCGGAAGAACGTGAGGAGTTGCTACACAAATCAGGGCTGATTAAGCAAGAGAACGGGACTTGGAAGGAATGTTCAACTGACCCGAGGTCGGGAACCCGTCCAGCAATATTGACATTAGATTGAAACTATTGATTGTACTACAACTATAAGGTATTGAAAGAACATTAACGTAATTTCGAAGTATTAACATTTTAAACAATTTTTAAGTATTATGAGTGATTCATTTGACATTTTTAATCTTGGCGTAGAAGACGTAGAAACGCATCAGCCACAACAGACAACGGTAAACGAAGTCTACAAACCAACTGCCGATGACGGCAAAGACGGAACGTACAAAGCATTAATTAGATTTGTACCTAACCCAGAGAATCCAAGAAAATCTTTGATTCAAAAATACGTACACTGGTTGACGAACTCAAACGGTGACGGTAAACTAGTTGACTCTCCACAAACTATCGGCGAGCACTGTCCAATTGCAGATGTATTCTGGAAATTGAGAAAGTCAGACTCTGCTGTAGATAGAAAATCTTCAGAAAAACTAAAGAGACGTCAACAATACTATTCTCTTATTAAGATTATTAAAGATCCACAGAACCCAGAAATGGAGGGTACTTACAAAGTATTCAAGTTTGGATATAAGATTAAAGAGAAGATCGACTCAGAGTTGAAACCTGATTTCGGTGAGCCAACACAAGTATTCGACCTTTTCGAAGGTAAGAACTTTGAATTGGTTATCACAAGACAAGGTGAGTATAACAACTATGACAAGTCTAAATTCTCTTCTAACACATCTGCAATCTTAATGGGTGAAACTCCAGCAGAAAGAAATCAAGAGACTATGGCGACAATCAAGACAGAACTTGAGTCTGCTCCTTCACTTGCAACTTATGACTATAAGCCATGGGATGAAGACACAAGAGCATTCGTTAACAATGTTCTGAGAATGTATCTTAATCCAGGTGATTCTATCGCAGAAGTAACAGCAACTCCAGCTACTAAAGCTGCGCCTGTAAAAGCAGAACCAGCGCCAGCAAAAACAGAGCCAGCAGTTGCAACAGCGACTAAGACAGAAGAGGCGCCAGCGAAAGCTAACACGGATGACGATTTAGATTCTTTCTTGAATGACCTCAACCTCTAATCCAATACAGTTAACAGAGGAGCTTAAGAGTAGAATAAAGAAATCCCTTAAACAGGTTTGTGTAGAACAACATTCTACTCCTAACAAGCAACTACTTAAAGACATGCCAGGGCGTATAACCCTGGCGTGTCCTTATTGTGGTGACTCCAGTCAAGATGACACGAAGAAACGTGGTAATATGTACTGGGACACTCTGCAGTATCATTGCTATAACTGCTCGCACCACACTAATCTACACACATTTTTAAAAGACCACCAGGTAAGAATGCCGAACACTGGTGACTCTTTCACTATTATCGACTATATTAAAGCCAATAAGTCTCAAGTTACACAAGACGAGGTCTTGCAAAACCAATCATTGGCTTCAGTACAAGAGTTAGCTCTCACAGTCGATGAGTTTAAACAAGTATTCGGCGCTAGGTCTATTGAGCCAGGAGACTGGATATGGTTTCAATTGAAAGATCGTTTACTTCATAATAAAGCAGACGAATTTCTCTTTTCCCCCAAAGGCAATAGACTGTGGATTCTGAACCGTGGGCTTGAGGGTAAAATTATCGGCGCACAATCCAGACGAATGAAAGGCTATGGGTCGAGATATTTGACTTATGACCTACCAAAAATATATGAAGAATGGAAGAAGCCATTGGACTTAGACCAACATGAGTTAAATAAACTGGCAAAGGCTAGTACTCTATTTGGTATTATGCAAGTCAACTTCCAACAACCAGTAACTCTATTCGAGGGCCCACTCGATGCAAAGTTTATGCATAACTCATTAGCACTTGCAACAGCAGGTCGTTCTACAGAAGAATTCGATGAGATGGCAACCGTCAGATATATGTTTGACAATGATAAAACGGGTAAAAAGAAAATGGCAGAGAAATTAAAGAAAGGCAGATCAGTATTTATGTGGTCTAAATTTCTAGATGATTTTAAGCTAGATACATATAACATCAAAGACTTAAACGACTTGGTGAAGGTATGTTACCAGCAAAAATCAAACGCATGGAAACAAATTGAAAAATATTTTACATCAAGCTCTTTAGATCTATGGTATGTTTAACTGATATGGAAGATAAATTAGAAGATTTTTTTAAAGACTCTGAGAGATTCAAGGGTAATAAACTCATAGTGGATTTTGAGGTAGAAGAGTTTAACGTGAAGAGTAACGACTTTGTTGTGGAGAAACCTAAACTTAAGAAAGGTCAAAAGGCCGCTAAGTTTGTAAAGAATAATCCAAACAAAAAGTCACTCTTCTAATATAAGTAATATGAGTAAAGAAAAGATTCAGCAGTTAGACCAAAAGCTAAGTGCACAAAGACAAGAATGGTCTGATACAATTAGAGCACTTGCAAAAGGTCTGAAAAAAGTTGATGGTATGGAACAAGTAATCGCTAATGTTCTGTCTACTAGACAGACTATAGTAGATCAGATTGCATATCTCAATGTAAAAATTAAAGAACAAAAGACAGTGGTATCTGGCCGCTACAGAGAGGCATATATCAGATACTATAACTATGACTATAAGCTAGGCGAGAAACAGAAAGAAAAGTTTCTTGAAAATGATTTAGCAGATGAGAATATGATTTTATCACATTTAGAAAATCAACTAGAATTTTATAGAGATTCTGTAAAGACCCTGGATAATATGGGC
>Ga0163109_10001432_pt1 | contig 18825 bp, 33 predicted proteins | sample CRUFie1St13metaG_FD_108704 | JGI IMG/M metagenome (GOLD analysis project Ga0163109, IMG submission 108704) | Marine microbial communities from the Costa Rica Dome - CRUD Field 142mm St13 metaG | ecosystem: Environmental > Aquatic > Marine > Oceanic > Photic zone | place: Costa Rica: the Eastern... | reverse complement strand
CCATTCTTCATTATGTATGCATCAGCAGTATAAGGAGAATAAAATGAAAAAATTATTTGCTATTGCCGTATTAGGACTATTTGTTTCTAATGCTAATGCCGATTGGAGAATGGAAAAATTTGATATGAACCAAGACGGATTTGTTATTAAAGAAGAATTACTAGAAGCAGGTTGTACTGTAAAGGTAGGATTGTTTAAGGCCGCAGACAAAAACGACGATGGTAAACTTTCTAAGAGCGAACTTAGAAAAGCATCAGAGTATATTGTTAGACGTAGGTGTCCTAAGTAATGAAAAGATTATTTAATATAGTTTTTAAATACTGGATTGCGCCTTGGTCCCCTGAAGGTTCTATAAGGAACGTATAATGGAAATAATTTTCATATCACTATTCGGTATAATAATTTCTGCATTGTATATTAAACATGCTCCAATGACTGATTTGAGACTTGCGATGTATTATGCAGATTTACAAAACAACAAAGAGAAAAAATGAAATACGAAGTAAGAGATGCAACTCCTGAAGAATTTGCAAAATGGAGAGAAACAGACTATTGGAACAAAATGGATTTTGATCCTCTAGTAATGTTTGTGGTTATCCCAACAATTATTCAGTTAATGGCTGTAGGTATGATGGGTGCGGTAATGTATCTTAATTCTATTTTGTTTTGATTAAAGAAGCAGTTAAGGCCGTCATTGGCGTAGGTAAAAATGGCGGCCAATTTAAAATCACACCCTTGCGAATACTTCTATTCGCATTTTTAGTAGCAACAATATTTTTAGGAACAGTGGCGTCTTTACTGACCCTTGCCTCATTTTTTACTTGACAAACACAAATTAGTAAGTATAATATTGATTTTAGATAAGTACAGTTATGAGTTTTGTAGTAGGTAGTCCCTGTGTCGGATGTAAAGACACAAAATGCGTAGAGGTATGTCCTGTAGACTGCTTTTACGAAGGGCCTGACATGCTAGTTATTAGTCCTGATGAATGTATAGACTGTGGCTTATGTGAACCAGAATGCCCAGTTGAAGCAATATGGAGTGATGATGAACTACCGCCTGAACAGATACCATTTATAGAAATAAATGCAAAATTATCTGAAGTATGGCCTAACATAACTGAAACAAAAGAACCAATGGCACATGAAAGTCCATACAGTACAGAAGAAGCAATAAAGATAGGTGAGAAACATGCCGAAGAAAATTAGTAGACCTAAAACAAGATCGCACTTGCAGATGTTTACGCATGACACACCTTACGGACATAAAGTGCAAAAGGACAAAACAAAGATTATACCTCGTAAAGAGAAGTATAAGGATAAAGAAAATGATTGATGGTGTAATACTATTGGCTGTTTTAGTACCTGCTATAATTGGTATGTTTTCCTTAATGGTATCTGTAATAAACGAAACAGGTGGTACCAAAGGTATAACACAACCATACATAACCAAATCAGGTAGAAAGCATACAGCAAAAAAAGAAAGGTCAAATTATATAGTCTAAAACTGATAAATACTACTATAATATAACATACAATTATATTTAAGGAGTAACAAATGTCAGTTAAAGATATGTCTTACCGCGAACGCGGTTTATTACTTAGTATGTTCGCTCACCAATGTTATTGCGAACCTAAGAATTTATTGAAAAAGAGACCAGGTATTAAAGACTTGGCACCTCTTAAAAAGTTTTTAAACAAACCATTACCGCCAACATATATAGATGTTGAGGGTGCTCAGGCTTATGTAATGAGCGACAGTAAAGATGTGCTTATTGCATGTAGAGGCACAGAGCCAACGCAACTAAATGACATATTAGCAGATTTAAAAATGTTTCCAGTAAAGCATCATTTAGGTGGTAGAGTTCATAGAGGTTTTTATGCAGAGTATGATAAAGTAATTCCAGGTATAAAAGACGCTCTTAAAAAACACAATAAGAAAGGTGATAAGACAGTTTGGGTAACAGGACATAGTTTAGGTGGAGCAATGGCAGTATTGGTTGCCGCTGAATTACAACCAGATGGAGGTTTACATACATTTGGACAACCAAGAGTTGGTAATGCAGAATTCCTTAAATGTTTAGATAATGTTAAGTATTACAGGTATAGAAACAACAATGATGTTGTTACAGCAGTTCCTCCTTCATGGTTATTCTTTAGACACGGTGGTGTACTTAGATATATTAACACTTATGGTAATATAAGAAAAGCAACATACTGGCAAAGATTTAAGGACAAATGCAGAGGGCATTGGCAGGCATTAAAATCATTTAACCTAATAGATGGATTTGCTGATCATTCCATGGGTCTATATCATGAATACTTGTTTAACATGGACGACAACGGTGATCAATTACCAAAATAGGAAAATAAAATGAACTGGTTAATAATTTTATCTTTAAAGGCTATATTATCAAGTATAATTGGTAGTAGTTTTTATCAATGGTTTAAAAATACTAAAATGGGTGTTTGGTTTCAAGTCAAAATGGATAACACAATGGAGTGGGTAGCAGAAAGATACGATTTAGAGATTGCTAGTCGCGAAGAAAAATGGTTAAAGCAGTATCCATTACTTGGACAAAGAATAGTAGACTTGGAAAAAGAAGTTGCAAAACTTAAAAAGAAAAAGTAAGCAATACATAGTTTTAACTGATACTCAAGTGCTTGATAAATATAAGCATAATAACATAGGTTAAAGGATTTAAAACATGTCTAACAAAACACCATACGAGATACGTTTGGATTTGGTAAGAGAGGCAAAAGAAATTCTTCAGGCGAAGGCAAAAAATCCTGAAGACATGCCTACCACGGAAGAAGTACTAAAAGAAGCAGAGCGATTAAACGAATTTGTTTCTAAAAAGCCATTCTCAGACAAATAATTTCTATTAATTAAAGAGCACATTTATTGTGCTCTTTTTTTCTGACCTGCATTTCTTATATACTATAAATAGTTTTCGTAATAAGGCTGGATTAGCTCAGTTGGTAGAGCAACTGATTTGTAATCAGTAGGTCGTCAGTTCGAATCCGACATCCAGCACCATTATTTTAACAACGTGCAACGCACAGGAAAGAAAATCATGCCAAAGGCAAAGACAACAAAAACAAAAGCAAAGGCTCCAGCAAAGAAGAGAGCAACTAAAGTAACACCTAACCCATGGAGTGGTGAAGTAATAGCACAGAACATTAGAAAGAACGCAGAACAAATAGCAAAGAATGTTAGTGCCAATGCAGAAAGAATTGGTAATAATATGAAGGCTTTAATGAATAGATAGAATTTTGGGGCGGTAGCTCAGTTGGGAGAGCGCCTGGTTTGCAACCAGGAGGTCGCAGGTTCGACCCCTGTTCGCTCCACCATTTATAGGAAGATGGATGGAATTAAACAAGTTAAATTATGATTGGGATAACCAATTAATAGATCATGATCATGAAAAATACAACTGGCGTCAATATTTTATAGACGCAGTTCAAGAAAAATATCCACAAGTTACAGAATTAGAAAAATTACATGAGGTTATGAAGCCTAATGAGATTAATGATTTTGTTTGGGACGTTCAACAAATCTGTAAAACAGAAGAGTTTGCTAGGAAGTTAGATGACTTTGTAGACGAAGTCGCAAGACCTAGATTAGATGGTGCTGACTTTATGGTACAAGACGTAGTTGGTGTAAGAGTAGTTATACCCAATCAAGCAAAGCATGGTAGAACATTAAACTTTCATCAGGGTATATGGTTTGGTCATGGTCCAGGCATGTTTAGTATTTGGAGTCCAATAACAGAAGCATATGATTCTAATACTATGCAAATATTACCATGGCACCAAAGCAGAATGATAACACAAAAGGCATACGATGAACAATTAAGTTATCAAGACATACAAAAACTTTGTTTAGAACATAGTATTCCTTGTAACGCATCGCCCGGACAAAGTTGGTTGTTCCAACAAGGACATCTACATGGCAATATAAACAATGATACTGATATAACACGTTGGAGTTTTGATACCAGAGTATTAGTAAAAGGTGGCAACTATGGAAGACGTAGACCAGGTGGTTACTTTAGACTACACAGAACATACAGGCAACCATTAGGTAATATAGATACAAATAAAACATGGATAAATTATATTGATATGAATAGTAGGTTTTGTGAGACAACTCCTTTCTTTGTAACAAGTATGATTATGCAACAATTTTGTAAAGACGTTGGAATCGAACCAGCAGATTATCCATTAGAATTAAGTTTTTGTCATTGGGAGCCAATGCTAGAAGACTTCATAAAAGATCCAAATATTCAGGGTATAGTATTTCCAAGTATTTTAGGAATGACATACGATAAAAAACGCAGAGACGAACTAATAGATTTAGCATTTGAAAATAATACCGATCTTTTGTTTGTTGATGAAAGAATATTGTTAAATAATGATAAGGAAAGAGAGTATTTAGATAAAATATTTGAATACATAAACGATGAAGAAGACCCAGATTTATTATTAGGACACACAAGGTAAAAAATGGCAAAGAAAAAAGCAAAGAAGGTTGAGAAGCCTGAAGCACAAAATGATGACAACGATGTCATGTTCAAATTACTAGACGAAAAAATAGAAGTACCGTTAGGACTTTTAAGACAAAAACATATTTTTATTGCAACTCCATGTTATGGTGGGCAGTTAGGAGAACCATACTTTAGAAGTATGATGAGATTAGCAATACTATTTAACAAATATAACATTCAATATACTGTAAGTACTCTTGCTAATGAAAGTTTAGTCACAAGAGGAAGAAATACACTTACAAGTTTCTTTATGGAAAATCAAGCGGCTACTCATTTATTTTTTATTGATGCTGATATAGAATTTAATCCAGAAGATATTTTGAGAATGGTTGCATATGACAAACCAATAGTTGTTGGTGCTTATCCTAAAAAAGCAATTAATTGGAATAGTATTATAGGTGCCGCTAGAAATCCTGATTTAAATGAAGACGAAAATACTATTGAAGGACACAGTTCTAACTATGTTGTAAACTTTGATTTTGTATCAGACAAAGACGGAAACAAAACACCGCAAGTACAAATAGAAGATAATTTAGTAAAATTAAAAGACGCAGGTACAGGCTTTATGTGTATTAGAAAAGATGTAATACAGCAAATGTTTGACAAACATCCTGAATACAAATATGTTAATGATATTAATGTAGATCAAAAGTTTGAACCTTATATGTATGCATTGTTTGATACTATGATTGATCCTGAAAGTAGACGTTACCTGTCAGAGGACTATATGTTTTGCAGGACGTGGCAAAATATGGGAGGTACTGTTTACTTAGATCCACGTACTGCTCTTAATCATGTAGGTCATTATACATTCAGAGGAAACATAAGAAAATTATTTACAGGTGAAAACAGTCATCACAGAAAAACAGAGGTAAGTCAAAATGGCAAAACAACAACCTAAAACAGAAAAAGCAGTTATATCAGTACTATTGCCTACCAGAGGCCGTAGAGAAGTATTAAGAAAAAGTTTAGATTCTTTAGTATCCAAAGCAAAACATCCAGAAAGAATAGAAGTGCTTTTTGGAGTAGATGAAGATGATCAATCAGTTATAGATTATATTAAAGAAGAAATAGCAGAAGATCTTAAAGAAGTAGGTATAGAAGCCAGAGCAAGTATTTTTAAACCTTTAGGATATGAAAACTTACATATATACGTTAATACTCTTGCAGGTGCGGCCACAGGAGATTGGTTCTTTTTCTGGAACGATGATTGCTTAATGGTATCAGAAGGATGGGACGAAGTTATAGATCAGTACAATGGGCAATTTAAATTATTAGGTCCTAAGGATAATCATAACGGTCATCCTTATGCCATACTACCTATAGTACCTAAAGATTGGTTTATTCTAATGGGCCATTTAAGTCAAAATCCTCAGAACGATGCTTGGCTAAGTCATATTGCTTACATGCTAGATATATTTGAAAGAGTAGATTTCGAATTTATACATGACAGAGCAGATATCACAGGTAATAATGATGATGAAACTTTCCAAAACAGAAAGTATATGGAAGGTAATCCACAAGATCCTAAAGACTTTGGGCATACAGATATGCAAAATGCTCGTGTAAATTCAGCACATAAAATTGCATGGTTTTTAGATAAGATAGGAACACCCTCAGAATTTTGGGAAAAAGTCAAAGCAGGTGAACAAGATCCTTTTGAGAAAATGGTTTGGGAAGAAGGTGTTAAGGGTGCAGGGCAACTAGCACCAATTAATGACGTTCCTGAATTACCTGACGATTACAAAATTACACTATAAAATTTTAAAAAATGTCATAATTTCGGTTGACAACTCCTAAATTTATGCTATCATATATGTATAAATTATAAAAAGGTAGGAGTTTTTATGCAATACGACGTTTATCAAATACAAATCCCAAGGGAAGTTACAGACTATGTCAACAGTAATGACAGAGGACATCTTGGCGGAGAGGAAAAGTACCCTATATATGAGGCTCATATGAGAAATACAATGGGTAACAGAGGTGATTTTAAGCCTGAAGATTTTAGTTTTTACACAAAAGTTTGTAGTGTAAAAGAAAATGGTGGTCTCATTTCAGGAGATGAGCCTTTTGTTTTAGATAACCTAGAAGAAGTATTTAAAGTACTTAACGGTTACTACTACGATGAAGATTCAGAAGAAGATATTGTTTTTGACAATCATGTGTTTGGTTACGGTATGAAAACAATTACTCGTAAAGATGGTGAAGTAATTACATATAGAGATATGCACTCACTTTCAGTAGGAGACATTGTTGCTGAGGTTACTGATGAAGGAACAAGATATCATCAGGTTGCTGATTGGGGATATAACGAAGTGTTTCCAAAGAATTCAGATATTGCAGTTAATAGAATTAAGGAGTCTGTATAATGATTAAGAATAGAAACACACAGATTCTTTCTAAAGAATATAAGTCAACTGAACAACTTAAAGAATTTATGGAAGTTGTTGTTGGACTAAAATTAAGAAAAGTTCATGGTAAAGATGATGCTTTTTGGGTAACTGGTGAGAAAGACGGTGATTACATAGATGGTTCTAAATACTACAAAATAGTATTTGGGTATGTAACAATGGAAAAATTTGTTAATGGACCTGATGGTTATCAAGTAAGACAAGTTAAAGAAGGTTATGGTTTTGATTTACAAGCAACTGGTGATTATAATGCTTGGAGTATGTTAGGTAGATACAGAGACAAAATCAAAGAAGCCATAGAAAAGAAAAAACAAGCGGAGGCAGTTTAATGTTTGGATTACATATAGAAAGTGGTTGGGCAGACTTAGAACGTGCTAAAGAGCAAAAACGTGAAGGACTCAATGGAGAGGAGTTAGAAGAAAATCAGTGTATATGCGGTGAGTTTGACTGCAAAGAAGAATATGCACATTGGACATCAGGATTTTAATATGGCCACTCATGCAATGGTAGACATAGAAACACTAGGCACTAAAATGAATAGTGTCGTTCTAACTGTTGGTGGCTGTAAATTCAATCCTTTCTCAATGGACGAGCCTTATGATTTCTTTTTAATGAAATTAGATGTAGATCAGCAGATTGATAAGGGAAGACTTGTTGACGAAAAAACATTAGAATGGTGGGGGAGGCAAGATGCTGATATACAAGAAGAAGCCTTTGGATTAGATAATAGAATAGATGTTTATGAATTTTGTAAAACATTTAATAAATGGCTTGTTGGTGTTGATATTAAATGGGCACAAGGACCTCGATTTGACTATGGCATTTTAGAAAGTTTATATGATTCTTTTGATCACCATATAAATTGGGCATACTGGCAAGAAGCAGACAGCAGAACTATATTTAATCTTATGCCTGGTGACCCGAGAAAAGACGCTCAGGGTAATCAAACAGGTCACCATGATGCACTTGCTGATGCTATTGTACAGGCTATTGCTGTACAAAAATCATTTGATCATTTTAAAGTAGTTTCTAACTAAGAAATTCATTCGCGACTTTGTCAAAACGCGATGCTTTAATCAGTTTATCTAATTTTTTATAAGTGTCCAATGCGAAACGATGAGTTGCACTGGCTACTATTCCTATGGATTTCGCCATTTCATTCTCCTATAATGTGGTAACCAACTGTACCTAACTGTTCTTTACTTTATCACTTAGTGAACTGTAAAATATGTTACAGAATTGTTACAATTTTGTTACAGTTTTATTTATCATCTGTAACAATAAACTTGACAACATAACGAAATATGCTATCATATATGAACATTAATTAAAAAACCAGGAGGTTTTATGAACAATGTAATGGATATGGTACTGGATTTTGTAGCAGGTGTTACAAAAATCTTTGTAGCATTAATACCACTAGGCGTAGTTGCTGGGATTGTTTTTGGCAATACAGTAATTATAGGCGATGTAGTTGCAAACTTAGTCGCTTTAGTAGAAAGCCTAGGAGGTGCTGGATTAGTAGGACTTATTGTTGTACTTATTCTAGTATCGTTGTTGCAAAACAACAAGTAACGTTAAGAGGGCTGAAAAATGCCCTTTTTTCTTTAATAAAAAGGTTGACAATATCCAAAAAAATGCTATACTATATGTATATTAAATAAAAAGGTAGGAGTTTTTATGCAAGGTATTTACACACAAAATCAAAGCAAGGACAAAATTAGATCTGTAAATGGATTTATTATCAATACAGTTACTTGCTATAATGATAACAATGACGATTCAGTCAACATTCAACTTACAGGATTAGAATCCATGTGGTACAATCACGAAGAAATGATTGATCATCCTGAAGGCAGTGAGTATCCAACAGGAGTTAATGAGCCATTTAGAAAATTAATGTTAGAAAGAATTGCTAACAGCATTTTAGCAAGAACTGGTTATGATATCAGAGACTATGATAATGTTATACATGCTTCATGTCATCCTGCTAGAGATGAAAATGGTTACATTATTGACCATGCAGGTTCAAATTTAGTGAGGAATGTTTAATGAATCCTTGGAACATTATACAAAAATTAGAATCAGATAACAGCAGACTTTTTAAGGAGTCTGTTGTTACAGAACATATTGATAATAAAGAATTTGTAATGGGGGCTCAATATGCTTTGGACCCATTAGTAACATTTGGTGTACAGCAGGTTCCATTTAGCGAAACTGATGGAGAAGGCATACTAATAGAGCAATTTTATGAAATTGCTGATATGCTAGTAAATAGAGAATTAACTGGACATGCGGCCAGAGATTCCATTCAAGAACTATGTGATCAAGCAACAAACGAACAATGGAACGATTGGTACAGAAGAATACTTATTAAAGACTTAAGATGTGGTACAAGTGTAAAAACATTTAATGGTGTAAAGAAAGGTATTATTCCAGTGTTTGGTTGTATGTTAGCACATGATGGTGCTAAACATCCTAAAAAGATTAAAGGCGAATGTTATGTAGAATACAAATATGATGGCGTTCGTGTTATTGCTATTGTGCAAAATGGTAGTGCTACTTTATATTCTCGTAATGGTAAAATACTTCCTAACTTCCCTCATATAGAAGAAGCATTAGGTAAGCCAGAGTTTGAGGGTTTAGTATTTGATGGTGAAGTAATGAGTGACGACTTCCAAAGTTTAATGAAGCAAGTACACAGAAAATCAGGTGCTAATACAGAAGATGCATACTTGGCACTATTTGATATGCTTACACTTGCAGAATTTAACGCAGGTGGAACTAGTAAAGACGCAGTAGTAAGACGTAAAAGACTTATTGAATTAGACGATCATAATCTACTTCCTGACAGTATCAGAATAGTTGATGCATATAGTGTAAACTTTGATACTGAAGAAGGCAAAGCAGAGTTTGATAAACTTAACAAAACTGCATTAGCAGAAGGTTATGAAGGATTAATGATCAAACCAATTAGTGAAGGCTATAAATGTAAACGTTCACATGCTTGGTTAAAAGTAAAGCCTTTTATTGAAGTAACACTTAAAGTTATTTCATTAGAAGAAGGCACAGGCAAAAACGAAGGCATGTTAGGCGCCCTTGTAGTAGAGGGAGAAGATGATGGTAAGTTTTTCCATGTAAACGTTGGTAGTGGTCTTAGTGACGACATGCGTAAAGATGTATGGGCGGCACAAGATAAAGTTATAGGACAACTTGTTGAAGTAAGAGCAGACGCGGCCACTATAGGACAAGATAGTGATACTTGGAGTCTACGTTTTCCAAGATTTAAAACTTTTAGAGGTTTTGAATTAGGTGAGAAGTTATAATGATTAACTGGGTATTTGGTTGGATTAGCATTGAATATCTTATAGAGAAGGGTGTTATTAAAAATGACAAACAAACAGAAAAAACAAATAAGTAATTTTATACAGTCTACTCTTAAGTTAGTAGGGTGTTCATTTTTATTCTTAGGAATGACTATGGCACTTGGTGTAGGTCTTAATCCTCACATGGAACTTACAGCATACATTTTATTATTTGCAGGTACAATACTAATGATGACTCATAGTTTTAGAGGGCATGATCATATGTTCTTGTTAGTATCTAGTGCAGGATTTTTATTAGTAGGACATGCATTTTTAGAAACAGAAACAGCAATACAGATAGCAAATAATTATGGTATTGCATTATCTGAAGAGCAAGGTTGGTTTGCGAAGTATGGCAAACTTTTTGTAGAAATTTTAAAGGCGGTTGTATAGTGAATCTATTTTTAAAAGAAACTATTAGAGACGAGGATAAGATCCAAAAGATCTACAGTTTCCCTAATGGTTATGGTGCCAGTGTAATACAAGGAAAATACACTTATGGTGGAGAAAAAGGACTGTGGGAAGTTGCTCCTTGGACTAATGATGAGCATGAATTTATAGGACTAAGTCTTTTAGGTTGGTATGATGATGTTAAAGGTCATCTTAATGATCCAGAAGTGGACAATATATTAAGACAAATTGCAGATATAGAGGTAGCAGATGCCTAATTGGTGTAGTAATCAAATTAAACTTGGTGGTCCTACAGAGGAAATAGAAAGAATCTGGGATATTATAGAAGATCCAGGATCAGACGATGGATTGTGTACAGCATTAGCACCATTAAGTAGCGAATGGGAATATAATGATGCATTATCAACATGGGGTACTAAATGGGACATTACTGATGGTTACCTACAGATTGATAGACAGGGAGATTATTCAGAAATAACAGGTTCTTTTGAAAGTGCCTGGAGTCCTCCTAAAGAAGCAGTACTTACATGGTTAGAAAAAAATCCTGATTGTGATGCTGATTTACTTTTTTGTGAATTTGCTAACGATTTTATGGGAAATTTAGACAACGAATATGATATTAGTACAACGCCAGTTACTTGGTTTCTTTCTACAGAAGAAGGAGTTGCACTAGATGAAGCCTTTGATATAATAGGCATGAAAGAAGAGTTATTAGAAGAAGAGTATGAAGAAATACTTAACGAACCACTAACATTGACAGATCCAAATACCGAGGAATAAATAAAATTATGGGGCAATACGACGACAGAGTTGAAAGACAACGACTTTTATTAGAAGCAGAAGAATGGGCAAATGGAGTCAGAGACATTCATGCATTTAATACAAAAGATACTTGTATGTGGTATGAAAAACGACCGGAAGATGGCAGAGTTTTAGATACTAGATATAATGATGAAAGAATCAAAAGGGAGTTGTGCGGAGACAGACCCAAAGGCACCAAACGAACCATATGGCTTACAGGACATCAACTAACAGGTGATGATCTAATAAGTGCCTATACTCAGCGAACATAGGTTGACAAATAAATTAAAAGAAGTATAATAAGATATGACCAACGACATTTACAGAGATGACGAGTTTAATAATCAAGTAGATGTTGAGGCCATATGTAAAAAGCATAACATGGGCAGATATGATTTAATAGAATTTACTGCTTATGTGGCCAGACAATTAGATTTAAGGCCACATGATGCCATGAAACGCATTTTACAAGAAGACGATTTAGTTGCTTTTAAAAGTCAGTTAGAAGAACGCAGAGTTACTGCAGAACTTTCAAGGCAATTAAGAAAAAATAATTGAGGAGCCCGTGTGGTATTTCGTAAACTGGGTTTGGGTAAAAAGGTGAGTGTAGTGACTACTGTTCCCCATGGTAAATTCCCAATGTGTACTGCTCCTCAAACCTATTTATCAATAGGGGGTTAATAACCTCGGGTAAGGGTCAGGTTTGCGAAACAACACCAGTCCACAATTTATTACACGACATGAGTGTAAACTGCAAACCAACCCTCCAGACTATGCCCTGTTCGTCTAGTGGTTAGGACACCGGGTTTTCATCCCGGCAACAGGAGTTCGATTCTCCTACAGGGTACCATCCTTTTTAATTAAATAAGATTATGTTTTATATTTACAGTCAAATGGAAATCCATGGTACAGGCAAACGTGATAAAGATTATCTATTATTGTTAGATACATTAGAACAGGAAAAAATAAAATTTAAACAACTTCCTAAAGATCTATCTAAATTTAATTTTACATCTGAAGATTTTATCTTTTTAAACTTTGGAGCATCTAATGTTGATTTTTTATTAGAGCAAGAAAATTTTATTTCTAATACTAACATATATCCTTCTTTAGAAACTTGCAAAATTTACAATAAAGATAATTTTGGAAAATTTTGTGAAAGAAATAAATTACCTATTCCTAAAACATTTTATAATTTAAATGAAGTTAATTACAAAGATTATCCGCTTATATTTAAACCAGTATCTGGTTCCTTATCTGAGCATTTAAAAATGTGTAACAATGAGTCTGAAGTATTAGAACAAATTGATATATTAGAAAAAGATGAAGACTATGCCAATAAAGATTATATATTACAAAAATTTATAGATACAGGTAATCCTGTAGTTAAATATAGAACAATTTTTATAAATGATAAAATATTAACTTATAAGAAAACATCTGAAGATAATAATATTTTTTGCAGTTTAAAGGACAATGGCACAATAGATGAGATTAATCCAGATAATGAAAATGTAGACATTTTATCAAATCAATTTATAGCAGTTGCAAAACAGAATAATATAAATTTTGGTGCATTAGACATTATACAGGATTTAGATGGTAAGTGTTATTTGTTGGAACTTAACGGGCCTACAAAATTATATAGAGCATCACAGGGACTGGGACAGAACCTTTATGAGCATATAATAAAATACATCTTGACAAATTAAACTATTAAGTTATAATAAGACGATGCATGTAAATATAACAGGGAGAATTGCAAAGAAAAAACAGATCGAACTGTTTGTTTACAATGTAATGCAATATCTAATGCCTAGACTTAAAAGACAAGTTGGTATAGATATTGCAGTAGTTTCAAAGTGTGACGGAAATAATTCAGCACTTTGTTGGGGCGATAAGGATGGTGTTGAGATAGAAATAGCAAGACAATCTTTTGATTATAAATTTACATTAGATGAAATGATGTTAAATTTATCACATGAACTTGTTCATGCCAAGCAATTTATTAAAGGAGATTTGCATCCAAATCTAAACAGATGGAAACGAATAGACTTTTCAAATGTACCTTATAGTAGAACACCTTGGGAAAAAGAAGCATACTTATTGGAAGATAAATTAGTAAATAAATTTTGGAAATAAATGGCAATATATAAGAAAACAAGTGCAATAGTACCTACTAGAAAATCAACATCTCAAGGCACAGGCGGTAGAGGTAGAAGGGTTAAAGTTAGTATGTCTACTATGAACAAATCAAAGAAAAGATCATACAAAAAGTATAGAGGTCAAGGCAAATAACTTATAAATAGTAGTATGTTAGAACCTACTGATAAATGGCTATGCGAGTTAGTTGAGCCTAAACATCCTGCTCTACATAAACCTGCGGATATAGATCCTTTTACTGCTCCAGAAGATGCCAATTGGGCACAGAGAGAAGTAGACATGTTTGAACTTATGCATAATAGACATGGTATAGGATTAGCAAGTCCACAAATAGGAAATAGTTATAATATGTTTGTAATGAGATTAGAAGGCTCAGGAGATGTAGGAGTCTATAATCCAAAAATATTAGAGTTCAGTGAGGAAACAGTCAATATGGAAGAAGGCTGTTTAACCTTTCCTTTATTGTATTTTCATGTAACTAGACCAAAAAAGGTTAAAGTAAGTTATACATTATATGATGGTGTAACAGAAGTAGAAGATTGGTTAGACGGAATAGATTCAAGATGTTTTCAACATGAATACGAGCATTTACAAGGTAAACTATTTTTAGATCATGCTAGTGAACTTAAATTGCAACGTGCAATGAAGAAAAGAGAAAAATATTTTAGGGAAATAGAAAGGGCAACTAGGTAATGTTTAATTATCCTTTTTGGGTAAACGACTTTGACAGAGTAAAAGATCACAGAATTACCCATCCAGAAGTTGCAAAGATATTTGAGCAACCTGTAGCATTCTGGTACGGGGCAAAAAAGAACAAAAACGCAACAAAAAACTTGGATAAAAGTCTTAAACGTCTTCTAAAAAGGACACTTCCAGGTTTACCTTACTTTGTAATATATAACTTACCTAATAGAGACTTAGGTCATTACAGCAAAGGAGGAGCCTCTGATGCCACAGAATACTTATTATTCTTACAAGAGTTTTGTGCAGGCATAAAAGGACATAAACCAATTATAATATTAGAGCCTGACGCCTTACCTCATACTACATTAATGAATAGCGATCAAGCAGAATATCGTATGAACTTATTACAAGCAGGTATTGATATACTTACAGAAGAAAGTGATGCTTATGTGTATGTTGATATAGGACACAGTAATTGGTTAGACCCTAAAGACGCCGCAGAACTGATCACAAGGGTCTCTAATGACCGTGTTAGGGGGTTTAGTGTTAATGTTAGTAACTATAGATCAACAAAAGAAAGCATGGAATGGGCCTTAAAGATATGTGAATATAATGACAATTGGAACTTTGTTATAGATACAAGCCGCAATGGTAATGGTCCTCACGGTAATGATTGGTGTAATCCACCTGGTAGATTAGTAGGAGAATTCCCAACATGTGATACAGGTGAGGAAAAATGTGATGCATTTTTATGGATTAAAATACCCGGAGAGTCAGATGGAAAAGGTAATGGTGGACCCAGAGCTGGAAAGTTTTGGCCTGAGATGGCTACAGAGTTAGTTAAGGATATTAACTAACACCTGAAGGATCAGAAACGTCAACAGTATCTGGACTAGGTTCTACCTCATGATCTGCTCTTGGTGAATTTAATTCTGCTTCTAAATAGTTTTTAGCACCTTGTAAGTAACTATGTGCCTTAACAATTTTTGCTTGCCACCAATGAGGGAAATCTGAATCAGGTAAGTCTTTTAACATTTTATGTAAGTCAATAGCATTTTTACCAATAAGGTATAACTCTTTAGAGATCATACCTCTTTCATTATCTATGTGACCTACAGCCATTTTTTTAGTTTCGCCTTCACCAGTATCTGATTTATAATCAACGCCTGGCTCACCGTCTTCGTTCATTATTCCTGCTAATTGTTGTAATCTATCTATTTCGTTCATTAGTTTAATGTCCTATTAGAGCCGCCGCCCTTTAATTCATTTACGGCTTCTACTAATTCTTGTATAAAACCTGCTTGTTCTTTTAAAAGATCTGTATGCATATCTATAACTTCTGCATTCTTTTGAATTTCAGGGACTATTACATTTTTTATATAATTACCCATCATCATAAGATCGTCTGAGTTCAATTCTTCTTCAGTAAGATCGTTGGATATATCTTCCATGATTTTTAAATATTTTCTCATCTCGTTCATATTAGTATTTATCACAAATAGACTCTAAATCAACCAGTAATTTCTTAAATTGACGTTGTTCTTTGAATACTTCTTGATTGTGCCTTAGTCTATCCATACATGTTTCACTGTTTAAAATATCTTCTAATTCTTGTAATGGCATATTTCCTATAGTATCTAAAAGTTCTATACTCTGTTCTACATTTTTATAATAATTGTGTGGGTCTTTTTTCATACCAAACAAATCATCGAACCCTCTATATCCCATTTGTTGTAAAACTAATTCTGCTCTTGGAATACCCAAGTTTATAAATGGCATTCCATATACAAAGTTTTTATAAGTTTTTTCTGTAAAGAATATTCTATCGGAAGTATGTAATGATTCAGGTTGCCAAAAATCTAAACTTACATGAGTTTCGTGTGGTAAGTTTATTCCGCCATGTAATATTACATCATCTTCGAAACTCCATTCTAAACTTCCTTCTATAGAATTAGGTAATATTTTTTTATTATATTCTTTAAATTTTTCTTTATGATTTTCTACTGTTACACCCTCATCTAAGTATTTAAAATAATCTAAAAACTTAATATCGTGTTCTGTAAAATCTTTTGTTGCATGCCAACTGTAGTAAGATTTGTCTATTAAACCTTTTTTATACATAATAACATGGAATAATTTTCTAAGTCTTCTTCCGTTCTTTTTATAACTTATAAAATGTTTCTTTAATTTTCTAGGTGTAATAGGTCTGTATATAAAATCTAATCCAGGTGTTTGATGTGGTGTTCCTTTTAAGTCTAATAATAGTTCTATGTATATATTATACATAAGTTCGAAGCCTTGACAGGAGAAACAAGTGTGTTTAATATTGTAATCAGTAATAAAATTTTCTATAGAATTTTGTCCTGTAAATACAACAATATCTAAAGGATCTACATCTAATGCCTCAAGCCTATCTATAAGCATATAGTATTTGTCGTCAACAAATTCTTCTATACAGGTATCTATTACAATTTTATTGCTTTTATGCTTTTTATAATATGCAACAATTTCCTGTACTTCCTGCATAGGCACATGATGTACAGTATTTGTATGAACAAATATAAGGGTAGGTTGTTGAGTATCCTCAACTAAATTTATAGGCAAGTCAATGCCTTTATTATTATAATATCTGAGGTAACCTAATAGGGATTTATGTTCTACTTGTTCTGATGAACAATAAAATTTATCTAAAACATTAATCATGTAAGTATTTATAATTAATGTTTGTTTAGTAAGGGTAATCTTGTTTTAACTACAACCGCAAGAAGCACAGGCTTTAAGCATAATTCTATCTGCACCACACTTAGGACATTTTATCTTTTTTTTAGATTCGTTACAATGTGCTTCGTACAACTCTTCAAATTTTTTCCTAGAACATCCGTATTTTTCGCTAACTTTTGAATACATAGATTCTTTTGTACAGCCACTTGCATAAAGTTTTTTCATTTCTTTCACACAACCTGATTCATCGAAATCCTTTTTCTCTGCTTCATTTAAACCTGCTAACTTTTTAAGTTCTTCTATGGCTTCCATTTCATATGGATAGTCTTTGTCATCCATTGAGCTCATCATTTCATCTACACAGTTCTCAACGTGATCAATATCATTAAGAGCATCTTTCCTATCCAATCCTCTTAAAGCACAATATTCGCTCCACTCATCCATGACATCTTCTTCCTTACCACCTAAGAGGCCAGCCGCTGATTCAAAGTCGCCGTCCATCATATAATTTATAACTTCCTCTTTCTTGGAAGGTAATAATTCAGGATCAAAACTTGCTGATAATTTATCTGCCGCCATTGCCGCTCCGCCGTGTACTGCCGCTGTTTTGGCCGCTTTCTTGGCACCTGCTTTGGTTGCCAAAGATCCTACTCCTCTTGCAACTGCACCGCCAATGGCACCTAAAGCAGGAGCAATCTCTTCTACTTCTTCTGGCTCCTCTGGCTCGGCATCTATGAGACCTGCATCAACAAGGATATCTCTAGCACCGTCATCTAATGCCCATACTGGAGGATTTTCTTCATCATCTTTCCATGCATCTATGATTGCTTTTTCTATGTCGTTTGATTCGTCTGCTATATCTGATACTTTACCGTAGAATTCATCTGCTTGATCCATTGCCATGTCTTTAACTTTGCCTTCATCCATATCTTCTGGTAAATTATCAACGCCTCTAAATGTTTCTGCTGGTTTATATAAACCTACATCTTCCATTTCCTGCCAAATCATTTCTCTCCAAGCAGTATCTCCACCTTGTGGTGCTTCAAATTTGTCTTTTCCAGTTTTTCTATGTTGGTATAATAAGCCTTCATACCAATCAATTGCATCTTCATGGTCAAATACCTTTATGTCATCTGGATGGTTGTTATCAATAATGTATTGATGAGTATCAATCATATCTTGAATTTTTTCTTCTGTATTCGCATACTTTTCTGTAATACCATAATTAGATCTGATTTCATCTAATTCTAAACTTTCTAATGCACCAGATTCAGGATCAAACTCTCTGTCATCACCTGCTTCTAATTCCATATTTTTAAGTGAATGCTTGACTAGGTCCATTACAAAGCCTTTGTCTTCTGCTTCTAATTCTGCTATGCCGCCGTCTCTCATACCATCTAAAATTTTATTAAGTTTAGAACTTACTGCTAAACCGTTTTCGTCTGGCATAATTCTTTCATTGATTTCTGACAATAATGCAACTGGTGATTTAAGCAATTCTTTTACATACATTTCTTTTTTATCTTCGAGATCGTTTGGATCTGATCCTTCTGGAAATCTATTTGCAATACTTAATTTAGAAGAACTTTTACTTGGTTCAGCAAACTCTACATCTTTAACTGAAACTTGATCCTCAAATTCAATTGGACCACCTTCAGATAAATCTAGTCCTGCTAATTGTCTTAAAATGTTTAAATCTTCGCTCATTTTTTCACCT
>Ga0163109_10001431_pt1 | contig 18831 bp, 22 predicted proteins | sample CRUFie1St13metaG_FD_108704 | JGI IMG/M metagenome (GOLD analysis project Ga0163109, IMG submission 108704) | Marine microbial communities from the Costa Rica Dome - CRUD Field 142mm St13 metaG | ecosystem: Environmental > Aquatic > Marine > Oceanic > Photic zone | place: Costa Rica: the Eastern... | reverse complement strand
GGTGGGCCTCTGTCCAATAGGCTTCTCGATTCATCAAATTCGAAGATGCGGTGTGCACGGCCACAGCGGAGGGGTAATACCCGGTCCCATCCCGAACCCGGAAGTCAAGCCCTCCTGCGTCGAATCCTGTACTGTGGTGCGAGAGCCCACGGGAACGTTCGTCGCTGTGCCACCCATCCTCATCCCCGCAACACTCTACTCACATAATTCTGAAATTCCAGAGGCAAACACATGACTACCCTTACTGGAGATATCCTAGGCCACCCACAAGTAGGGGTTCATGTCTCAATTATAGGGGACGTTCTTTTCCACCCGGTTTCCCTTGACGAAGAGTGCAAAGAGATGCTCTCAAACACGTTTGATTTGGAAATGGCTCCATTCTCGATTGGGGGGTCAAGTCTATTGGGTAGCCTGTTACGTGGTAACAAAAACGGTATAGCGGTAGCTGACATTGCAACAGAATCCGATCTTGACAAACTCACCTCATTCAGTGAGGTGGTCGTGATGGAATCAGGTGTCAATGCTGCTGGTAATCTGATAGCATGTAACAATCATGGTGCAGTGGTAGGTATGACTATTCCAGGCCCGGGATGTGAGGTAATTTCTGACGTACTAGGTGTTCCAGCGACAAGAGTGAGGGTCGCTGGCCAGGACACAGTAGGATCTTCATTGGTAGTGAATGATTCAGGCGTGCTTGCCCATCCTGATGTTACTGAATCCGAAGCATCTCTAATTTCTGACGCTCTTTCGGTACCCTTGATGGTAGGTACGGTTTGCTTTGGATCACCATACGTTGGAGCCGGATGCCTTGCCTCCAACAAGTCCGTTCTCGCTGGGACTGGTACTACCGGGCCCGAGCTTAATAGAATTGAAGATGCATTAGGGCTCATATGATCAAATTGCAGTTGGTGCCACGTGATCATCCGATTTATCGCCCTTTTCGTTAACCCTTGACCAGACTGATTTCATTAATTTATCGTGATGTAGAGTGCAATATCGAAATCTTTTGTAAGCCTCTCTGAATGAATATGCCTTGTTACCAGTGCCGACAAGGAAGCCTTCGGGGGAAAGTCTGCTTATTCTGTCAGCCTTTTCCTCGCACCCATCCACGTCGCACTTTTCCATGGTGTGCAAAATACACCCTGAGATTTAATCGTGTGGTTCAGGTTCAATTTTCGCTAATAGAAAATTGGCCTCAACGCTTTCTCCTTCTGAGACGTTAACCTCGGCTACGACACCATCAATGCCAGAGACAATTTCATTCTGCATTTTCATGGCTTCCAGAATTATAATTGTCTGACCGCGTTGTACGGCATCACCTACGCCAACATCTATCGATACAACTTTGCCAGGTATCGATGAAACAACTGAACCGTTAGCGCTGTTTTTTCTACCACTTTTCGGTTTCCTTAGTTTAGCCGGCTCGGATAGTTCTGCTGCCCCTTCAATTAGAACATCATGCACTTTATCATCGATCTTTATTCGTAGGAAACCGTTGATTCTTTCTATCTCAGCAATTACTTCTTGGCCATTAATTGTGAATTTCCTAATTTTAGTCATCCCATCCTGACCCCCTCTGAAGATCTTACTCTGTGAGCAACGCCCCAGGGTCGACCCTTTCTTCTATACGGAGTTGGAATCCTTGTATTTTCCAGTTCCTCTTGCATAATGAGGGCCGCAATACAGATTGCTAATCTCTCTTCCCTGGAAACCATATTCACCATCTCACAGTGGTAGGTTGCCATGTCTTCGTTTTGGTCTTTCTTCGATTTTTTCTAGGTTCGTCCTCAATGCTAATATCAACTTTTTTCTTGTCTCAGAGGGTTCGATAATATCGTCAATGAAGCCCAATGCTGCAGCCTGGTAGGGGTTCGCGAAGGTTTCATCATATTCCTCTATCAGGCGTGCTCTTTCTTCATCTGGGTTGCCTGCGCTATTAATACGCCCTTTGTGTAGAATCTGTACGGCTCCACTGGCACCCATGACAGCCAACCTCGCAGTGGGCCATGCAACATTGTAATCTCCTCGAATGTGTTTAGAGGACATAACGTCGTATGCCCCTCCATACGCCTTTCTGGTGATCACTGTCAATTTCGGAACAGTTGCTTCTGCATAGGCGTACAGCAACTTGGCCCCGTGTCTAATTATCCCTCCCCACTCCTGACTTGCGCCAGGTAAGAACCCAGGTACATCAGTAAAAGTAACGAGTGGGATTCCAAATGCATCACAAAACCTCACAAATCTAGCCCCTTTTACAGAAGCATCGATGTCCAGGCAGCCGGCGAGTACTTTCGGTTGATTAGCGATTACCCCGATGGATTCACCACCTAATCGAGCGAATCCAACAATCAAATTCTTGGCGAATTCCGATTGGACTTCCAAAAGGCTGTCCTTGTCGCATACCTCTTCAATCACATCTAGCATGTCATAAGGCAACGAGGGATCACTTGGGACTATTTGGTCAAGGCTGAGGCACATTCGATCAATTGGGTCCATTGAATTACCCAAGGTAGCGCGTTCTAGATTATTTGAAGGAAGCCTCCCTACAAGGTCTCTGACTAGCAATAAAGCCTCAGAATCACTGTCCGCCACAAAATGCGTAACCCCAGACTTTTTCGCATGCGTGGAAGCCCCGCCTAGGTCATCAAACGTGACATCCTCATTTGTGACTGTTTTAATCACTTCAGGGCCAGTGATGAACATATGCGATGTCCCATCGACCATCACAACAAAGTCCGTAATCGCAGGCGAGTATACGGCCCCACCAGCACAAGGTCCCATGATGACTGATATCTGTGGAATTACCCCGCTAGCTCTGACATTCCTGAAGAAAATCTCAGCATAACTCCCAAGGCTTGCAACTCCTTCTTGTATTCTGGCACCTCCACTATCATTGAGGCCGATCACCGGCGTACCAGTCTTAACAGCTAAGTCCAGTATTTTGCAAATTTTTAGGCCATGCATCTCACCTAGTGACCCGCCGTATACCGTAAAATCCTGAGCGAAACAATGGACTAATTTTCCATCAATAGTACCATGACCGGTGACTACTCCATCTCCAGGAATGATGTTTTTGTCCATCCCAAAGTCTCTGCATCTATGTTCAACCAAGGCATCTATCTCCACAAATGAACCTTCATCTAACAATTCCTCGAGCCTTTCTCTTGCTGTTAATTTCCCCTTTGCATGCTGGGCATTGGTCCTATCGATGCCTCCTCCTGCCGCTGATCGAGACTTTCTAGACCTCAGATCCGCAATACGCGCATCACTGTCTTCCATGCACCGCCATGTTGTACCATTCATAAAGTGAATTAAGGTTCATATGATCGTAGAATGCGGTTCATTGAAATCGTCATCGCATCCAGCGTGTTTAGAGAGGCATGAGGGTAGTCATCGCGAAAGCCGGCCTTGATGGGCACGATAGAGGTGCAAAAATCATTGCTAGGGCCATGAGGGATGGAGGTCATGAGGTGATCTACACTGGGCTGAGAAGGACACCAGAACAAATAGTCGCTATCGCCCGCGACGAAGATGCGAGTGCCATCGGAATTTCCACCTTGTCAGGCGCCCATGCTAGGCTCATACCCACAATCTGCCAGCTGTTACGGGCGGAAGGAATGGATGAGGTGACCGTTTTCGTAGGTGGAATCATTCCAGACATCGATAGGGGGCCTCTATATGACTGCGGAGTCAGAGCCATTTTCGGTCCTGGTACTAGTGTTAATGATCCGATAAGATTCTTGGAAAATGTCAATGAAAGGATTCAGCAGAAGCTCCCGGTTGGAGTAGGTCAAGGGGGTACCTGGAGATGGAGTTAAACTCTAGATCTTCACTATTCGAAAATGCCAAAAATGGGGATCGGAGGTCTCTCGCCAAACTCCTTACCAGAATAGAAAACGGTGAAGAGATTGACATTCCGACAACAAAATCAGCTTGGGTTTTGGGTGTGACCGGCCCACCGGGTGCGGGTAAATCGACATTGATTGATAGGCTGGCATCCCATTGGTCAGAAAATAAACAGAGGGTAGCAATTCTTGCCGTCGACCCATCTTCTCCCATAACCGGGGGTGCCCTCTTGGGAGATAGGGCAAGGATGGTCCACTCCAACCCTACTCAAGTTTATTTCAGGTCGATTTCTGCTAGGGGGAATCACGGTGGGATACCAAATGGACTTGAAGCTATGATCCAGGCATTGTCAGAATCGGGATGGGACAGGGTCATAATCGAAACGGTAGGGGTGGGTCAAGGCGAGTTTGCGGTTATTTCCGTGGCGAACCGAATCCTGCTGGTCGACGGACCGGATCGTGGTGATGTCTTGCAAGCAGAAAAAGCGGGGATATTGGAGATTGCTGACCTGATTGCTTGCAACAAGTCTGATCTCCCTGGATCCTTGAATGCCATGAAATCCGTCGAAGATGGGCTATCTTATTCTGATAACCCTCCTCCGGTCATTTCTGTATCTTCACTTACTGGAGATGGAATCGAAAATCTTGTTCATAGGTTAGAGGCATTGGAACCTGACCTGGGAAAAAGCACCGCGCGAGCAAAAATCTCTCTTGAATCAGTAATGATATCTAGGATAAGAAGATCCCCGTTATATGATGATGTTGTACATGACATATCGCAGAACAAGATCACTTCAAAGCAGGGGGCTGAAAGAATGGAGAGTAATTATGGAAGAATATGACGTAAATGTTGATCATGCGAAACATTCCATTGGCGGGGATTTTGGTCATGTGATACGAAGAGTCACGCATATATCGATGGTGATCATACCATTGTTGTATTATTCCCGTGGCCACTCGATAGCAGCAAACCTCTCCCTAAACCCTCAAGAATTCGTCAGCATAGTATGCTTATCCATAATTTTAGTCGAGGGGATCAGGTTGAAAATGGGTATTGTTGTTATTGGACAACGTGAATATGAATCCAATCAGATCTCTGCGCTAGCATGGGGCACTTTGTCTGTCTCCATAGCATTGTTGATTTCTCCTACGATGGGCAATACCGGATTAAGAGCAGGTTTGTTCGGGGCCCCTATCATCTTTGGTTTGTGCATCGTTGATCCTGTCATGGGAGAAGTAAAAAGGAGGACGGAGGGTTTGAAAATTGCTATTTTACTTGGATTATTTGCCTCCTATGTAGTATGGTTGGGGTGTTGGCATTTTATGGGGACACCTTTGCTAGCCTCTGTCATTTTGGCTCCCTTGACCGTTATGGGTGAATTACCAAAGACTAAATCAATAGATGATAATGCTACTATGGTGTTTTTCCCTTTAATCGGTGTGATACTACTGCATCCCTGGCTTTGACTGTGGTTAGGTTTACATCTACGACTCTCCCCCTCAGTCTGATGACCGACGGATCAGATAATGACGCTCCGAGACCACTGTCTCAGAATACCTACATCTTCGTTTGGATATTGGCATCTGTGTCTTCTGTGGCGATCTTTATCAGGTTCTTCTGATTGTAATTGCCGACCTCTCCAACCTCCAACCCCTCTGATCGCAGAATCTTGGATTTAGTTTTAATTCCACTCAGTGAATTATACTCTCCAATCAGGCCATTCCCTAAAACAACCCTGTGACAAGGTACTAATATCGGCCACGGGTTATTCGATGATGCTGTGTCGACAGCCCTAGAATAACTCTTGGAACCAAGTGACTTAGCGATTTCACCATATGTTATGATTGTCCCTTGCGGGATTGTCTCCATCAAAAAAATCGTACACACGCCATCTGAATACAGATACTCTCGAGGAGTCTAATTTACTCATATCAATATGCTCATACGGCATAAGTTCGGGTATGGAATCAAGACCATTATTTTGAATCAATCTAGTTGATGTGATCAATCCGGCTTTGAAGTGAATCTCCAACAATAATCCGTTGTAAAGTGCTGTCCCGATGACGTCATCCTTGTTTAGTTTCATTTGGTTCTTCCATCCCAACAATCTCATAATTAGATGGGAACAATGCGATGATGACGCCCGCGACAAGAGATCCTAGACCAAAGTAAAATTGTTGTTTCACGATCATTAGCTCCAATCCTATCGCAAACAACAGAAGGCCGCCTAGATTGGATACCCAAACTAACGTCTTGAAAGTGGACAGACTAACTCCAGTAGAGTTTTGACTTCGCTTAGGGCCAAACTCGGCTCCAAAGCGGACAGGGTCGGGTGACTGATCTTTCACATTAGCCCTAGGTAGGGGTTCCATTTTAACATTTGAATGACAAAACCACTAGACGATCAATTCAAGCGGTCTCTGCGCAGCGCCATTACCAGGTCGAATGCACATAGTCATGATTTCTGCTGAATACCCCCCGCGTTGGGGTGGAATGGGGAGCACCGTGTATCACCTTTCTAGACATCTGGCACAGAATGGGCATCATGTGTCTGTCATCACGAGGTCAAACAAAAAAAAGGCCCATTTAGACGAACATGGTATTTACGTTCATGAAGTACCATGGGCAAAAATCCCGATGTATTTCACAAGATCGTTCGCCCACCACTCACTCAAGGCCTTAAATTCGATAGCAAAGCGACAACCTATCGATATCATCCATCTCCATCTTCCAATGATTAGCCTTTCTAAAAATCAAATGATGAAATGCACATCCATAGCACCAACCGTGGCATCACTACATGGCTCATGGCTGGGAGAGAGAGATGGCTTGATTACAGCAAGAAATGTTGGTGAACCCGCAGTTTTCAGGAACCCCAATGACCTTGCAATATTACTAACTGCGATGCATTATTCGAAGTACGAAAAATCATCAGCTAGGCTCGCTAATGTTTCAGTTTCCAATTCGAATGCCACCCAATTAGATTTTATCCGGAGGTACAAGATGCCGCCAGATTGGAATTGTAAAACGATACACTGGGGTGTAGACACAGACCTTTTCTCGCCACTAGAAGAAAGTGAATCATCAAAGAGAGCGAGAGAGCAAGTCCGAGATAGGTATGGTTTCAATCATGACGATCCGGTCTTACTGGCGGTAGGGAGGTTGGCCGCCAGGAAAGGATACAGTACGTTACTCAGAGCATTCAGAATCGTGATAAAAGAGATCCCGGATGCTAAGTTGCTCATAGTAGGACGTGGCGGTATGAAGAAGAATTTATACAAATACGCGACAAAATGGAAATTCAAACCATCGATAAGAATCGAAAGTAGTCTGGATTTTAATGAGCTATCCACCGTCTACAACTCATGTGATCTTACTGTATTTCCATCGTACTATGAAGGTCAAGGCCTCATACCACTTGAGTCCATGTCTTCTGCAGTCCCTGTGATTGCTACTAATTGTGGCCCAATACCGGAGATGGTTGACGATGAAGTTGGTTCATTATTCGAGTTAGGAGATGAAGTAGATCTCGCTAGGAAGATTATTGGCGAATTGAGTCAAAGGGACCGACTCCTAGAGAAAGGAAAGAAGGGAAGGCAAAGAGTAGTTGATCGATTTTCATTCAGCAACTCCTGTATTAAATTTGAGGGCCTTTATGAAGATCTTGTATCTGGTTTCAACGATCTATCATGACTATAGCATCTGTTGGGCAGGCAAGGACGCACAGTCCACACCCCGTGCACGGGTCTCGTAGGATCTTTGCCTTCTTGTTGATATCGACATCAAGTATCGGGCTCCTTAATTTCACTGGATAGATCTCTATTGCATCATCATCACAAACAATAGTACATTGATCGCAGCCAATGCATAACTCCTCTTTGACCCACGCTACATGTTCCGGACCAATGTTTAATTTCGCCCTTTCGCCTGCCCTCTGAGCCGTCATTAGTGCTCTAATACGGCTCTGCTCTATCGCACGCCTTGATTCCAAGTCCGATATTTTCGTCATGCTTGACTCAACCAGTTGGGACACACTCATGAAAGCATGGTTTCCGCCTAGGGCATGGCTGTTGTATCGTCCAATAGACAAATCCTAACTGATTTCATAGCAATTTCGATACCTACCTCCATTTGGGTTTGGGTTGTACTACAGTCCTCATTCCAATCTGGGTGGTTCTCATTCATTTGTTCTGGAATGGTCGGATTTTTCCTTTGGCTCACAGCCCTGGCTTATGGCGAAGCTAGATTCAGTAGGATGATCATGGTGGGTGTCGTAATATCTGCAATCCTATCACTGGCATCTGCAATGTATACAATTTCGAGTCAATCAGGCTCGCTTTGATTCTATTTGCCTTGCCAAAAAGGAGACAACATCCAATATCTCGAAGTCGTGTCTTGGGTCCCCCTCAAATTTCAAGCATTCAAAGTGACTTACGCACTTGGGGCAGGATGTGAGCATCACTTCAGCGCCTGTTGCTTTGACCTCGTCGAATCTTTGTAATCTGAGGGCCCTTGAGTTTTCGTTGCATGACATCATGCTTGATACCCCGCAACAAAGCCCGTCTTCTCCGTGATGCTCCATCTCTACAAGATTGACACCATCCACCTGTTTGACAAGGTCTCTGGGCTCGTCATAGATGTTCATCTGGCGTCCCAACCTGCATGGATCGTGATATGTGACTGTCAAGTCCTCTTCTACGGCCATCTTGACGTCGAACCCTTGTTGTGTGATGAACTCGGTCGTATGCATTACTTTCATTTCATCCAGTTCGTAGTCAAGAGCGAAAGTTCGGAAGCACTCTGCGCACGACGTGACGAGAGTCTCAATTCCACTGTCTTTGAGTTTTTTCTGGTTGTAGGATTTAAGCTTCTCAAAGACTTCATTCATTCCTTGCCATTTTTGATCATGGCCGCAGCACTTCAGGAAGTCCCTACCTAGGTATGAGACGTCTAACTCCATCTCATCGAAAATCGTGAAGGCCGCGGTGGTTGTCTCACCAAGGTTCATTTCTCCTTCGTTTAGGTGACTGAAAACCATCTCTTGGTCGATATAGTCAACGCAACCCGGGTAGTAGCCGATAGTTGAGTCTATGGGGTATTCTTCGATCAGTGCAAAATCATCATCTGCATCCTCTTCTGCCTCTGCGGCCAGAACGGCCTGAAGCACTGTGTGAGGTATTTCTGCCGCTGGAGGGCCTCCAACGATCATGCTTCTCCTAATGTCGACGTATGAGTCATAGTCCACAAGCTGTGGGCATGCGTTGGTGCATGCAGTGCAGGTCAAGCAAGAGTAAAGCGGGACTCCGTCATCTTCATTGTTCCATGTATTGTAAATGATATTCAACTTGTCACCTGCGTTGAATAGCCTTACGGGACATGCATCATCACACAGGTCGCAACCATAGCACTTGTTCATCTCCCATTCATATCCTCTGGCCATGCCTCGTAGTGCCATGTAAACAAGGGCACCAAAGCCTGCGCATGGTATGAATAAAGAATAGATTAGCTTGGCATCCAAACTCTTTGGATTCTTTTCGAACGTTGGATTCTCTACCAACATAGTTTGTAGTTCAGTAAAGGCCAAATCCGTATCAGATCTCAAGATCGCATTGCCATTGTCTCCCAGTATCAATGGCTGGTATGCACTGAGGGTGTAGCTTAGGATTACCTCTACGGAGGCATCGATAGCTGTTGACGTGCTGATGAATTCCAGACGGTATGATTCTCCTGTTTGGAGTCTTATCACACTGGATTCACACTCATCCCCCGATAGGGACCAGATAGTCGTGCCACTAGAGTCCAATAGTGTCAGACTTTGTGTATGTACACCGGCCCCTCGCACGGTTGTTCGGAAAGAACACCCTACGTCGGTCACTACTTCATCGAGTCCCATGTTCTCAACGAAGAAAGTCTGGTTGTGTTGATACGTGTATGATGTTTTGGCGTCCGTGCCAAGATAACCTCCCGAATGGTATGCGCCGTTCAATTCGTTTTCCGGATCTATGTGACCATTGGCATTCCCAAAGTCTACAAGATATCTTTGGGTTGGTTGATAGAGGCCCCAAGCCATAAATTCGCTAGCGGGCATTACGCACCAATCCGCGGGATCGTCGCCCTCAGGAAGCTCGGACCAGGCTTCCAAGTGATTGCTATCGTCGTAGCCAACGCAATATTCACCATACCTATCCCATGCACCTCCCCTCTCACCTTTGTCGTACTCTATGAGGACATCCATAGGTTGCCCCCTTAGCTTCTCTAATTCCTCTATATCATCCATGGCCCCAAGTCCGCCATAATCCCAAAATCCATTTTCATAAACTGGCCATGTGACCACACTGATTAAGACTGCAGCGATTATCGATCCAATGGCCACCTGCCGCCCCATGTTCGGCGTTAATCTCGCTCCGATTGAACTGACAAGGAACCATCTGATAGCGAAGAAAATTATGGCGAAGATCAGAACTCCGGTCAATACCCATGGTATGGCGTTGAATACCTCGGCAGTCCAAGGTTGCTGCCTTCCACAATTGATAATATGGTGGTCAACCCAACAATAGTCGAGTCGGTCCTTGGCGTACAATTCCAGAAAAATGTTGATCGAGAAAACTGAGATGAACCACACGTGTGCGAGATAGATGGCCCCTGCAGTTGCGAAACGAGGGTCTTCTACACCTCTCTTTTCCCTTCCTGGTAAGAACGGTGGTAGGGCAAGTATACCGACGGGTATTCCTGTTAATGCGGCTCCCCACCATGCTGCGTTCCATGAAATGACCGGGGAACCGAAGAACTCACCGATTGGTCCAGCTGGTATGATAAATTGTGGTAGGTATTCCCCCCACCTTAGATAGCCGTAGGAAAATAGAACGTACCAATCAGGAAACACGAACCCTGCTTGTGCAAAGGGATCAGCTGCAGAATGGAGCGGTGGCGGTATGAGCCAGCAGTAAAATGCTATGACCATGATTATTGAAGCGAAAATAATGGTGTCTCGTAGAACTTCAGTAGGCCAGAAACCGTGACCAACATGGACCCTTCTCCTATCCTCATCTGCTTCCAACAGTTGATTCCTTTCTTCCATGTACGTGTCCGCAATCCGACCAAAGCGCTCTATCATCCCCATCGTAATTCCCCCTTCTCAATGTGGCTCCGCAATTCCCTGTACCCAGACGATGAACAGGTGAACTAGTATCAATGTCGTGACCACAACTGGGAGTATGAACACGTGAAGGAAATACATTCTTGTGACTGTTTGCGCTGTAAGAGAGGTGCCTGCGAACATAGCGGTCGCAATCCAACCACCAATCAGTGGCGTGGAAAGTGCCATGTTGATTCCGATTGTTGCAGCGCCGAAAGCAAGGCTGTCCCATGGCAACAGATAGCCAGAGTACCCGAAGAAAATAGTGAAGAACATTAGAGCAACACCTATCAGCCAGTTCAACTCTCTTGGATTTCTGTATGCACCGGTGAAGTAAACCCTGCACATGTGGAGGAAAACCGCTGCGACCATGAAGTGAGTCGTCCAGTGATGTATTGATCTGATTATGTATCCGAATGGTAGCTGAGTCATTATGAATTGCATCGAACCGTATGCTGGCGTGGGGTCCCCTTCTCCCCCCGGAACGTAGTATAGGCCTAGCACTGATCCAGTTAGAACTAGAATGATGAAGGCCAAGAAGGAAATTCCCCCCAAGCAGTAAAGGGGATACCAGTACCAGATGATTCTGAGTTTGTATTTCTCGGCATGGGTAAGGGGCATTTGACGATGCATGCTGTAGTATGCATTCCGACTCATTGACCAATAGTCTTGAATCCGGAATCTCGTGTCGAGCCACGAAAAGGCCCAGAGGAATGACTTCTCTGCGAGGCCCATGCTTCCTGCACTTGTTTCCACTGCACGAAGTATATCCTTCCTGGGGACGTCGTCCCTTTCTTTCCTCAATGTAAATGCCACGATCACGACTACTATCGCGATGAACAGCCATAAAAACCAGAATTGTAGCATCATCTCACCTCAGTCGCAGAACGTGTACCAATCAACATAATCAGGAAGGGCTTCAATAACATCTCCATTGACTGTGAAGGGAATCAGCGGTAATCCCACTGGTGCTGGACCGCCGGCCTTCTTAATACCGAAGTACTCGAATTCCGCACCATTAGACCTGTTCCTGTTGCGATTCTTTTCGATTGCTGTCGGGTCAAATCTGCTAGAGTGACAGATACAGAATAATTTGTTCCCTCCGCTGTCTATGCCTCCTGGAATCCAAGTATCGTTGGTGTAGTCATTCTGAACAAGTTGCCATCCAGGTATGCAGCACAAGTGTGTGCATCTTGAAAAGATTACAATCAGATTGTCATGTATCGAGAGTGATGAGTATTCCTCCTTTTCGTCCATTTCGTAGGCCGAGCCAACATAATCCCCCTCAGCTGTGTAGCCTTCTAGGTATTGGAATCGTGGCTTATTCTCCTCGACAGCTGTGTTTTTGTTTTCCTCGTGGGGAACGTAAACCACATTCACGGGGAGGCCTGACCAAACTCCTTGGGCCCCAGCCATGCCTGTGGATGATTGGGCCGCGGCACTAACAAATGAGGAGTAAGACATCGGTTCCAGATGTTGGGTCCCGTACCACACTGTGTCTTCTGCTCCTGTGGGGACCCAGAACCTAACGGAGGAGTCCCCTCCGTCGTTCTCAGATGTCCCCATCAAGAGTGATGCGAAGCCAACGCTCCCCAATGAGACGGTAATCAGTCCAGCTGCGGCGTTGAACGAATGCCTCATGAAGTCCCTCCTGTCGATTTTGTAGGTATCATCGGGCCCCCCATCCTGATCCGTGGGTATTTCTCTGAGTCTGAATCTCCTGGACATGATCACACCTCGTACTGTTTCCATGCCTCGGTGTCATTTGAGGTAATGTACTTATTTCGCCTGTGTTTAACTACTACTACGTCCGGCATCACGAACCGTAGGTAGACTATGCCTAGTATGATTAGTGTGAGTAATGTCATCGCGAGGTGGAAAGATAGCTGCTGCTGATCCCATTTATTGTACAGCCCATAGGATAATGTTCCCGCCCAGAACAGGGTCCACGTTATCCCCCAAAGGCCCACTAGGATAACTAGCCATGAATCCCCTGACGGAGATATCGACGCTCTTACGATAGTTCCAGGCTTGGGGTCGTTAAACACTCCATGGTCTACAGCTTTGATGTAATCATCTTCCGATAGATCCACACCCTCTAGCGCATTTCGTGCATCCTCTACGGATACGACCCCTCTCTCAACATCCCTCAGTAATTGTGTCACCTTGTCTCCCATCATAATTGATCCCCCCTTCGAAGATGCTTGATTCTGAGTCTCAACAGATTAGACCTTCCCTTGTAGTGCCTTGAGAATCCATACCTTAGGAAGAAACCACAGAATACGATTACAATTATCACGGCTCCGAAGCCTAGAAGTCCCAACCAATGTGCTCTGAGCTTCGCACCCATTTCATGTAAGTCAACATGCTGTTCGGTTGGCGCCGGGGGCTCAATTTGCCCATTTCCGGAGAATACTGCCCTCGTCTTTCCATTGTCAATACCTTCTCCGACGGAAGCACTCAATCTGTTCCACCTGTCCAGCTCTGACGGGGCCCCATCCCCATTAACTGAATTCCCGACTACCCAGAATGTGATAGTCCCAACTTCTTCTGTTGGCGCTGTCCATTCAAAATTCCATGACCTCTCGGCCACCTTACTACCTTGCTCGGTGTGAGTAAGGGCCATGTTGTCATTGTCCCAGTTCTGCACATATGGAGAATCGCCAGGGGACAGCAGCCCACCATCGACCCTCATTGCAAATCCCCCAGTGTACGATGAGGTGTCTGCGTCAGGACCGCCAATTATCTGCAGGAGCAAGGGGTACGACTTGCCTAGTTCGTAGTGATATGGCAGACCATCCAATATCACAGTGATTGAATTGTCCGGATCCTCGGCGTGGCAAGTGCACCCTGCTATCGCTACGTCATCGTCTCCGACTTGCTGGCCGCCTATCCCTGAGGGCAAGGCCGAAGCAGATCCAATCAAAGCCATGCACATGAGGGCTGAAGCCGCAATTCTACGAAGCCGAAGCCTATCCCAGTGCATCGACCCCACTCCGTTAATCTAACTTGAAATGGAGCGTCCTATTAACATTGCATTCTCAAGGGCGAAATTACCCGCGTATCTAAACAACATTGAACACCGGGAGAATCAAATTTGAAGACCTCCGGGTTAGGCTATGGCAGGCCCTGTCTGGGTGAACACATATAATTTGACTGAAGAGCAAATAACGAGTATTGACCTTGCAGAAGAAGCCATGGATATGTTGGACTTGACCAAAGCAGAGAAGATATTGAATAAGCTCAAGCAAGATGACCCCTTTTGCATTCCTGTGCTCAACATATTAGGCCATCTACATGGTCGCTATTTGAGTGATTATGAGGCGGCCATCGATTACTATGATCAAGTTCTGAAACTTGAACCTGAAAATGCATGGGCAAGAGACGAGAGAAGAAAATTTAGGAGATTCCAAACGTATTAATCCTAAATTAGGTCTCATCTTCAAAGACTGCCTGATACCATAAGCGGAACGATGGAGTCCAGTTCTCTGCTGGTGATAGGTGCGGGTGGGCTAGGTTGCAGGTGGGCAAGGGGTGCCCACTCCAGAATTTCATCGGAGTCTGACTTAATGCTAGTAGACGCGAATATGGAGAGCTTCAAAGGGGCTTCGAACGCCCATTGCATGCACTTGGATCCAACTGGTATGGAGAGAGGGATAGCTGCTTTACCCGCTCTTGCTGCCCACAGGACCATTTCAGCACTGGAGGAGATAGATCAGGTTCTGACAAATGCCGAACTTGTGGTCATTCTCACTGGTTTGGGAGGTGGAACTGGAACAGGCTCCACCATAGAGCTAGCCCGTGCGTCAAGGCAAAGAGGCGCAATAGTTGTTGTCGTTGCAGGTCTGCCATTCGCCGAGCAGTCATTCAGGGCTAGAATGGCAAACGATGCCCTGCCTTCCCTGGAAGAGGCCGCTGATATTTGCATCAGGGTTTCTCTGGAAAGGCTTGCATGGCAATCGCGTAGAAGAAGGTCGAATTGGCAAGAAGGATCTGGGTGGATAGAGGAGTTAGTGGAAGGACTGATCTCCACCATCGGGAAATTGGGAAAAATTAACTTGGACTTGATGGATTTAAAATCGATTGTAAAACACATTGGGAGGGCTACATTGATTGTTGCTTCAGGCCCGCTGGATGATACGAGAAGGATCGTTGAGGATGCGCGTCGTTCACCCCTCATAGACATCGGGCTTGACGGGGCCAAAGGTTGCCTCATACAAGTTGAAGGGGGACCGGATATGACTCTGTCTCACATATCATCCATTACGGAGGATTTTACGTCCCAATTTGACGAGAATTGTCAGGTTATACTCGGCGCACGAGTTTCAGACAGGTTGATTGGTAGGCTCAGAGTAGTCGCCGTGGTTAGTGGATTGGATTGAACTAGAGCCCAACTTCCTCTCAATTCTTGTCGATAGGGGGCCCACAAGAACAAGGATCACGATAGAAGTCAAACCGTGACCAATACCCAATACTGCTGAAATGTTAAGATTGGTCGCTGTAGATAATTGTGATATTGAGCCCGCGTAGAGGACAACATAACCAAAGCCAATTGACAAAGCAGCAGCAGTCATTTTTGGGTCCGGTATTTTGCTTGTCCTGGACCACAAAATCATTGCTATCACAAAAATAAACATAGCCAACTCCTCGAACATCGTTGAAGCTACCGCTCCTTCATCCAACATTCTCATGGATGAAACCATTGACCAATCTAGCAAAAGGACAGATATGGCTGAAAACGATCTCGTGCCGACAGACGATGCGCCTCCAATCATACTGTTTCTCTTCTGTATGATGTGGCCAAGGAGAAGCATGACAACAAAGAGGGTAGACCAGTAGATTATACTCAATGGATCGCTATCGATAGGATTTCTGGCACCAAACCCAAACCACCACACCAGGAATGAAAGAAAAATGATCCTAAATACGAGCAAAAACCAAACATTTTTTGATACGATACTCATGAGGATGTTTGGCTTGGAAGTGATGGCCTTGCCCATGAACCCGCCAAGAAGGAAAAAACCCCTTCCAAGCGCGACGACGGGGAAAATGAGGGAAAGGGATGCAGAGATCCCGGGCACACCGTCTGGTAAATTATTACCAAGGACATGGGTCACGGCTGAAAATAGGGCTGAGCACAACAAGAATATTGGTATTGAAATTCTAGACGGCCTCTTCCATCCAAAAATGAATTGTAAAGGTGGTAGGGATAGTAAAAAGTAGCCGATTGCCACGCCTATGAACAGACTGGCACTGATATCACCACTACTCCTTAAAGATATAATGTGAAATGTGCAAAGAAGGACAATTGTTGTCCAAATATGGGCTAGCGGTGTCGGCTCAAACAATAGTTCGGAGAGTTTTACCTCGTTGGTATCCCGTACTACCACATGTCCGGCAGACCGAATCTGCGTTAAGTAGTACCCCTTACGGAAGGTCGTGCCCAAGGTAAACAAGGCCGCCCGTGGAAAGACCAGATGGGTGGGGGTGGTCTTCGATGACAAGGCTATGTCCAGTGGACAATTTATTGAGTCACTCTCTAAAAATCTTGAAACCGTAAGTATAGCATGGACCTCGGATGATGACAAGACCTTAATTTTAAGGGTAAAGCTTCAGGAATATCCAATGCTCAGAAGAAATATTATGGGAACTACGGGAGTGAGGTCACTTACTTCCAGCGGGAAAATCCGGTTGGTAAAATCCAGATTGGATTCTATGTTGTATTAACAACCCTTCCATTCTATCGTGTCCAAGTCACAAACCTCTGTAACCAGTCCTCGTTGAAGTACAGTGATTTCTCCTTGCCTCGTTAGCCCAGAAACGGTAGCCAAATCTCTCCGGTAATTTAGACGAACTCCTCTTGAAAGCACTCTTGAAAGGGAACGCCATGCGAATTGAAGGTAATCCTCAACGTTGACTGATTGTGACAAAGGATGCGATTCAAAAAGAGTTGCCACACAAGCATCTACAATCTTGAATACATGCCCCTTCTCCATTTCCACATCAACGAACTCCCACCCTGTCGTCTGAATTCCATGTACTGGCTGAGGCGTTTTATTGATTCCGACGCCTATTCTTAGGTTCTTGTCACCATCCATTGAAAACATGATACCACCACATTTCTTAAACTCGGTATCTATGATGTCGTTTGGCCATTTTAATTCAAATCCCAATGACCTGGATATCATTGCACCTAGAACTACTTGGAACATACCAGAATTGATATTGTTTTGCCCGGTGATACACCATGTTGCAGCCAAGCCGTTCGGATCTGAGATCCAATCCTTTCCTCTTCTGCCCCTACCACCAATCTGCTTGTTTGCTATGATTCTTTGCACCACTTCATTTTTATTGAAATTATAATCCATTGTTGATTTAATTGTATCAATTTGGATTGGTTCCAAACCTCCCCATGGCCGCCAGTGTGAGTAGACACAAAGCATTTCATCACCCATTATTTTCTGTGCCATTTTCCGAGAGGTCCAACCCGATTTGAGCCAATCCTCGGGTTTTGAAGGACTATCTGGGTAGGTTCTGTAAAGAAGTAATACGCACCCTTTACGTGACAACATGTTCGGGTGAGATTCAAGATAGGACCTCAACTCTGAACTCCATCCGTCTGTTCCAAGGTCTAGCATCGAAGCTTCCTCCATAGGTTCAAGAAACGGCCCGGATTTAGGAACAGTCACATAGGGCAGATTCCAGACTATCAAATCAAACATACCCTCCTCTAAATATTCAATCTCGTCAAATGAGCCCTCGATACAGTGGATGTCAAAGTGTCCATTCTCCTGAATATTGGCCTTCGTTGCCGCAACAGCGAGTGGGTTAACGTCGATCGATGTGACCTTCCAACCTTTAGAGGCTATAACCATCGAAAGAAAACCACTACCAGACCCTATCTCCAGGGCCTTCTTAAGTCCATTCTGGGGTTTGGGTATGCAACTCGCCAGTAAGAGTGTGTCCTCCCTTGGTGGGTAAACTGATTTGGGCGTTTTAACCTCGAATTTTTGATTGTATTCAGAAGCACTCATTTAGAGGTCACCGCATTTGTTTACTGCGGGCACAACCGTCCCGATTCTATTCACCCAAGGCAACGTTCATAAACACCACTTGGGCCCGGTGGCTTGCCCAGCATATGCCATGGGCCTGTAGCTTAGTCAGGTAGAGCGCCGGGCTTTTAACCCGGTGGCCGGGGGTTCGAATCCCCTCAGGCCCACCTGAAAAAGCGCAGGCTCAGGCGTAGTTGGGCTGCAGGGAGGATTCAGTTTGGCAGTAAAGAGTTCCACCAAGAAGCGTCTAATTGAACTTGGAATTGCTGAGGATCATGCAATAGCCCTGGCGACGGACGCAAATTTGGATGCAATCAGGAGAATGACGAGAGAAGAAGTGGCTAAGAGGACGGATTTGGTTGACGATCAAACTGAATTGGATCGCGTCATGGCCATTATTGAAGAACAGAGCAAATCCCGCAGGAGGTCGTCGAGCTCTAGCGTCACTCTCACTAGAGCAGCTGCACTATTGGAAGACATCCCCGAGGGCAACGATAGATTCAATGTGCTCAATCACATTTTGGTCCCGCATCACGAGCTTGTAGAGATCGAAAGGGAAACAGAAGAACTCTCTCCATGGAATATGATGAGAACCGACCAAGAGGGTAACCAAAGGCTTGCTAAAGAACTCCTCCCGAAAATCCTCATCACTGATCCCGCAGTACAGGCTATTAAAGAAGCCACAGAACTGCAAACAGAGGACCTTCCTGCGGGCTGGCTGGCTAATCGGATACTGAAAATTGTCAGACACAGTCCGAGTGCTGGCAGTAGTGTGGCATACAGGTTGATTGTGGAGAG
>Ga0163109_10001430_pt1 | contig 18833 bp, 17 predicted proteins | sample CRUFie1St13metaG_FD_108704 | JGI IMG/M metagenome (GOLD analysis project Ga0163109, IMG submission 108704) | Marine microbial communities from the Costa Rica Dome - CRUD Field 142mm St13 metaG | ecosystem: Environmental > Aquatic > Marine > Oceanic > Photic zone | place: Costa Rica: the Eastern... | reverse complement strand
TAAAAAGTGGAAGGACAAAATAAGTCGATCACGTTTGACGGACGAGAGATACGACTAACTACTGGGGTTTACGCTCCACAAGCAAGCGGAGCTTTAATGATTGAATGTGGTGACACATCACTTTTAGTTACAGCAACAAAAACATCAAAAAAAGAGACAGCCGATTTTCTTCCTTTAATCTGCGATTATGAAGAAAAGTTATATGCCGCTGGTAGAATACCAGGTGGATTCATGAGAAGAGAAGGCAGACCGCCTGAAAGAGCCACATTGGTTTCTAGATTAATTGATAGACCCATGAGACCTCTTTTCCCTAGCTGGATGAGAGACGAGATCCAGATAGTAGCATCATGTTTATCTCTAGACGAAAGAGTCCCAGCTGATGTACTTGCTGTGACAGGAGCTTCAATTGCAACTCTCTTAGCAGAAATCCCTTTTTATGGGCCAATGGCTGCCGTGAGAGTTGGCTTAATCGGGGATGATTTTATTCTCAATCCAAGCTACAGAGAGATTGAAAAAGGTGATCTTGATATTGTAATCGCAGGTTCGGCAGATGGCATTGTAATGATAGAAGCAGGGGCGAACCAATTATCTGAACAAGATACTATTGAGGCAATAGACTTTGGATACGAAGCTGTTACTGAGCTAATTAAAGCTCAAGAAAATTTGATTGAAGATTTAGGTATTAAGCAAGTAAAGCCAACCAAACCAGACATTGATGACACTTTATCTAAATACTTAGATAAAAATTGTACTAAATCAATAACTCAAATACTCCAAACATCAAGTTTTTCAAAAGAACAAAGAGATCTTGAATTAGATAAAGTCAAATCAGAGGCTTTAAGTAAAATTGAATCTCTTAAAGACGATAATCCAGTAAAACTTTTAACATCAGATAATGATAAATTAATAGACTCGGATTTTAAAAGTTTAACTAAAAATTTAATGAGGGAGCAGATTCTTAAAGAGGGGAAAAGAGTAGATGGTAGAAATCTTGATGAAGTCAGAAAGATTTCAGCAGCTGCAGGAATTCTTCCAAAGCGCGTTCATGGTTCAGCACTTTTCCAAAGAGGCTTAACTCAGGTTTTATCAACTACTACTTTAGGCACACCAAGTGATGCTCAAGAAATGGATGATCTAAACCCTAGCACGGAAAAAACTTATATTCATCACTACAATTTTCCACCATATTCGGTTGGTGAAACTAGGCCGATGAGAACCCCAGGCAGAAGAGAAATTGGTCATGGAGCTCTTGCTGAAAGAGCAATAATCCCTGTACTCCCTGGTAAAGAGACCTTCCCTTATGTACTAAGGGTAGTTAGTGAAGTTTTAAGTTCCAATGGATCTACTTCAATGGGCTCCGTTTGTGGGAGCACTTTATCATTACTAGATGCTGGAGTGCCATTAAAAGCTCCTGTAGGGGGAACTGCAATGGGACTTATTAAAGAAGGGAAAGAAGTAAGAATACTTACTGACATTCAGGGAATAGAGGATTTCCTTGGTGATATGGACTTTAAAGTTGCTGGCACAGAAAAGGGTATTACAGCTTTGCAGATGGATATGAAAATAACTGGTTTGCCAGTTTCAATAATTTCGGATGCCATAAAAAAAGCAAGGCCTGCAAGACTTCATATTCTTGAGAAAATGCAGGAAGCAATTGATAAGCCTCAAGAAACTCTTTCTCCTCATGCTCCAAGGCTATTAAGTTTCAAAATTGATCCAGAGCTTATTGGAACCGTAATTGGACCAGGTGGCAGAACTATTAAAGGTATTACTGAAAGAACAAATACCAAAATAGATATTGAAGATGGAGGTATTGTCACTATCGCTTCTCATGATGGCGCAGCGGCAGAAGAAGCCCAAAAAATCATAGAAGGGTTAACTAGAAAAGTTCATGAAGGTGAAATTTTTTCAGGAGTAGTAACACGAATAATTCCTATTGGTGCTTTTGTTGAAATTCTTCCTGGAAAGGAAGGCATGATTCATATCTCTCAGTTATCTGAAGCAAGAGTCGAAAGAGTTGAGGATGTTGTTAGGCAGGGAGATGAAGTAACTGTAAGAGTTCGTGAAATTGATAGCAGAGGAAGAATTAACTTGACCCTTAGAGGCGTTTCTCAAAATGGAGGTTTCTCATACCCAGAACCAACTCCTACTCCTGTTGCTCCTCTTAATTAAAATTTAATCAATACAAATTTTATTTTCTTCTAATACTAATTTAATTTGTTCACATATATTCTTGTGATTATCCTTGTTGTTAGAGGCTATTATTAAACCATTTTGCTCAAAGTTAGGTTTATTGTAATCAAGTTCTTTATTATCAAGATTAGTTATCATTCCTCCTGCAGAAATTAACAATGCTTCTGGTGCTGCGAAATCCCAATCTTTAGGTGAACTTTGTCCCTGGAGGCTTAAAGAGATATAAACATCATTTTCGCCTCTAAGAATTGATGCAATTTTACAACCAACACTGCCCATACTTATGGATTCTTTGAATCCCACTTTTTCTATGATATTTTTTAAAGTTTGATTCTTATGATTTTTACTAGTAACAACTTTCATTGTACAAATTTCTCTTCTATCCGATAATTTGGTTTTAGCTTTTAATCCTCCTCTATTTTCACACCATGTATTTTTTTTATTTGAAATCCATAACTCCTCCCTTTCAGGAATTAAGACAATTCCAATTTTTGGTTTATTTTTATAATTTAAGGCTAAATGCAATGCATAATTATTAGTCTGTTGAATAAAATCTCTAGTGCCATCAAGTGGATCTAATACCCATAGCCAATTAGTACTTATATCTTCGTAATTAAATTTGATAATCCCATTTTCTTCGCTCAACAAATGCCACTTTACCTTTTTATATTTTTCGCTAATCCTTTCTATTATCAACTCATTAACTTTTAAATCTGCCAATGTAACTGGTTCATTATTATGTTTGGTTTTTATGAGCTCCTTTTTTGCATTTTCGTTTCTTAATTGATTAGAATAAAAAAGTAATATCTCAGCAGCTTCCCAACTAAAACATCTCAAATCATCTATTAGATAATTTATATCTAACCCTTCAGGTAAATACAAAGCTAAATGAATACAAATAATTTACCATTATCCCATAGAAATCCTGAACCCGAAAGAGGTGTCTTATACATAGTAGGAACACCAATTGGTAATTTAGATGATATCTCATTGAGAGCTTCTAATTTATTAAAGAAAGTTTCTCTCATAGCATGTGAAGACACGAGGATCACAGGCAAATTACTCAAATACATTTCTATTTCTAATAAACTTATTAGTTTTCACGAATATAGTTCTAAAGAAAGGTTAAATCTTTTAATTTCTAAACTGAAGGAAGGCGATTCAATTGCTTTGGTATCTGATGCAGGGATGCCTTTAATTAGTGATCCTGGGAAGCATCTTGTAGAGGAAGCAAGAAGAAATGATCTTGAGGTAATTTGCATTCCTGGTCCATGTGCAGCTATTACAGCTTTAGTAAGTAGTGGGTTAGATTGTAATCAATTTACATTCTTTGGATTTATCCCAAAATCTGCACAAGAAAGGAGGTGTACTTTAAAGAAAATTTGCGAGAATCAAATCACATCAATAATTTATGAATCTCCAAGAAGAATCATAAAACTTTTAAATGAACTTAAATATTTATGCGGAAATGAGAGGGATATTGTTGTTATGAAAGAGATAACCAAGAGATATGAAAAACATTTCGGATTCAAGATAGGTGAGGTTATAAAAAAACTTGAAAATATTGAACTTAAAGGAGAATTCACTTTGATAATCTCAGGAAATAAAAATATCCAAATAAAAGAAGAATTAACAGAACAATATTTAAGAGATGATCTTACAAATTTGATCCAAGCAGGACTCAGTCATTCAGCAGCAGCAAATTACTTATCGAATAAGTCAGGACTATCCAAAAATAAAATTTATAAACTCATTTTAAATAATGATATAAAATATTAAAATAAAACAATATGAAGAAATTTATTTTTACTAATATTCATTCTTTAATAGTAAATATATTCTTACTATTTTTCTTATTATTCGCAATTCAAAACAGTCAAGAAAAAAAGATTACTAAGATCTTTAATAAAGAAACTATTGAATTGCCTATATCATTTATTTTAGGTACAAGTTTGGTTGCGGGTTCATTATCTGGCAGTTTTATCTTTTCAATTCTAAGTTTTAAAAACAAATCGGAAGAAGATTAATTTATTTAAAGGCTCAACAATAAATTATTAAATATTATTCTTGTTATCCCTTTTGATTTTAATGAACTGGAAGCTATCAAAAAAACATTTGGATTAGGAACTTTAATTAATTTTTGATTTTTTGAACACAATTTCTTTGCATAATTATGATCATCAAAGATCTCTAAACTCATCCTATTTAAATCTTGCTGAGGCAAAAAACTCCACTGGGGATAGTCTTTAAGCATTTTTGGTAATAATTCAATATTTTTATCTACGAGCATATAAACCATTTCAGGTAATTTTACTTCGCTCAAAGGCTCTGAAGTAAGATCTTTTTGGTTATCCAAATCAATAACATCTAGAATTGGGACAACTTCTATAAAGTTATCTTCAAATTGCTGAATTTCACTATTTTGATCTGATTTATTATCTCCATCAGATTGTACTAATGCGATTTTTTTACTAACTTTTTTTAAATTATTATTTTTATCTTTTAATTCATTAAATTTAACTAACCCTAGATTATTTTTTAATTGTCTAACAATTGTTGTTTGAGAAAGTTTAAATTGTTCAGATAATATTTTTAAAGTTGTTCCATTCACAAATGAATCTAAAATTTGCTTTTTTTGATAATCTGATACTTTTTTTGGCAAAATAAAATAATTTTAATTCAGCTTTTCAACTTATATTATAGTCCTTAAAGTTTAATTAGATAATTAACTTTGTTCAATATTTTATTTCATATTTTTCTAAAGGTAAATAATTTCAAAATAAAGTATACTTCCATTAATTCTTTCTAAGAAAAAATTAAGATAATATCACTCCCACCACGAACTTCAATAACCAAGAAAATTTAAATATTTATAAAGATATTAAAAATATTTTGCAGTAGAAACTTTGAGATTAAAAGCCTTAAAGATTTAATTTATCAACTTTTTTAGTGAAGAATAAATGTAATTGCAATGGAACATTTTTTAAGGAATTTTTTTATTTTAAAGGTATCACAGAGATTTAATTATTTTTTTAAAGCATTAATTAATACAGCTATAAATATTCTAGGATTAGCAATAAAATAGCTATATATTGGCATGGGTATAGATATATCTATAAGGAATTAGTTAAAAAGATTAAAAGAATAATAAACATATAGGACAAATAATTTGGAAAACGAACATTAACAGTGGTACTCATTAAAAAATTAGATAGTAATTTATTAATCATTTAGTATGCTTTGTAAAAGATAATTTAGAATATGGCATTCAAAAATTATAAATTTTTATTAAATATGAAATTATTTTAATAAACTTAAACTAAAAAATTTAATTATTAAATAGTTTCTTCTTCAAATTTATAGTAATATAGTGTGGGCTTTAAATTATTTGCAAAATTTTAAGCTAAAATATATAATTTTTTGCAATTATTTGGCAAATGCTTCCTTAGCTCAGCTGGATAGAGCAACTGCCTTCTAAGCAGTGGGCCGCAGGTTCGAATCCTGCAGGAAGCGTAAATCAGTATCACAATTTATTATCAATTAAATAATAAGAATTCAATAAAATTATATGATCAGTTTTAAAAATTCTACATTCATTTCAATAAAAGAATTTTTAAAAATAAAAGATTTTAGTAATTACTCATTCGGGATAGGAATGATTTTACTTTTATCCGCTCCTACAATTGCTGGATTTTTTCTTTTAATATCAATCTTTATTAGTTCAATAAAATCAAAACAAAACTACTTTAAAGATAAGAGTAATTATATTTTTATTATCAGCAGTATATCTTTATTATTAATTACATTAGTAAATAACTTTACTGGGTTAAAACCAGATTTAGAAGGATATGAAAATTATTTAAGTTGGGTTGGCCTTTTTAATTGGATTCCATATTTTTATTGTTTGTGGGCTTTTAAGCCGTATCTAAATTCTAGTCAAAAAAGGAGAAAAGCAGCTTTATTTTTAATTATCGGTTCAATGCCTTTATTTTTTACAGGGATAGGACAATATTGGTTTAATTGGAATGGACCATTTAAAGGATTAAATGGACTAATAATTTGGTTTCAAAGAGATCTTCATTTTTCAGATGGGTTAACTGGATTATTCAATAATGCTAATTATGCAGGGTCCTGGTTTGTAATAATACTACCTTTTCTATTTGCATTATTTCTAGATAAAAGAAATTCAAAATTAAATAAATTTATTGCTATTTTTTTTGCTACTTTAGCAATTGTTCTTATTTATTTCACCAAGTCAAGGAACGGATTATTAAGTGCAATGGCATCAATACAAATTTTCAGTGGCAGTAGGATATTATTATTTATTTTTCTATCTTTAATCTTATTACTTTTTTTAATTTTATTATTAAATACATTTTTGATTTTACCTCAAATAGGTGACTTAATAAGAAAAGTTATTCAAAGTTTTTTCTTTGGCAATTTCTATAATTTAAGCTTAGATTTATCAAATTTCCCTAGAATTATGATGTTTTCATCAGGAGTAAAACTTTTCTTAGAAAGGCCTTTTCTTGGGTGGGGTGCAGCTAGTTTTCCTATACTATATCGTCCAATTAGTAATATTTGGTATGGGCATTCTCACAATATAATATTAGAGTTGCTAGTAAGTTATGGAATAATTTGCACTGCTATAATTATATTTGGAATTACAAAAATCCTAATTAAATCTTTTAAAATAATTTACCTAATTAAGAATAAAGGTGAAGATAATATACTAAAAAATGATAAATTTATTGATAGAGCTTGGTGGACTAGCACGTCAACCCTTTTACTATCTCAAATGTTTGATATACAATTTCTTGATTTTAGAATAAGTATGATTTTTTGGATATTATTATCAGGACTCTCAACAATGCAAATGAATACAAATAAGATAGATTAATTTTTAATTACACCGTTTCCTACTTGCCAAATATTAATATTTTCAGTTCTAATTTTACTTATATCTAGAATCCCTCTTGCATCAAAAACCCAAGAAGGTTTTCTCATCTTTTTAGTAATTTTCTCCCAATCAACTAATTCATATTCCTTCCATTCTGTCATTATGATTATTGCATCTGCATAATCAGAGGCATTATAAAGATTACTACAAAAAGATATTTGATTAGTATATTTTTGCAAATCGGTAAATTTCTCAAGTTCATTCTTTATTTGATCAAAGCTGACCTGAGGATCATGAAAAACCAAATTTGCATTTTCCTTTAATAAATTTATAGATAATCCAATAGTTGGAGATTCTCTTGTATCATTTGTATTCGCTTTAAATGAAAAACCTAAAATTAGAATTTTTTTATCTGATATATTTCCAAATAAATTTTTAACTATAATTTCATAAATTCTATTTCTTTGCCATTCATTTATTTTAATTACTTGTTCCCAGAAATCGCCAACTTGTCTTAAGTTAAAATATTTACATAAATAAACAAGATTTAATATATCTTTTTTGAAGCAACTACCACCAAATCCAGGCCCAGCTTTTAGGAATTTCAAACCTATTCTAGAATCAAGTCCAGTAGCCTTAGCTACCTCCTTTATATCTGCGCCAGTAGCTTCACAAATAGCAGAAATTGAATTTATTGAACTGATTCTTTGAGCCAAAAAAGCATTCGCAGTCAACTTAGATAATTCACTACTCCATAAATTTGTTGTGATAATTTTATGTTTATCGACCCAATTTAAATAAAGTTTTTTTAATTCTAAAATTGCATTTTTATCATCCCCTCCAATTAAAACCCTATCTGGCTCTTGCAAGTCTTTAATAGCAGTTCCCTCAGCAAGAAACTCTGGATTTGAAAGCACTGAAAACGATTTATTTCTTTCATTATCGTTTTCGTAGATTTCTTGCGTTGATAATATCTCTTTAATAACCTTTGCAGTTCTTACAGGCAAAGTACTTTTTTCTATAACAATTGTATGTCCATTTGCGTTTTCAGAAATTCTTCTAGCTGAGGCCTCTACCCATTTTAGATCACTAGCTTCTCCAGCTCCTAAACCTGATGTTTTTATAGGAGTATTTACTGAAATAAAAATAGCATCTGCATTTTTTATACAAAGATCTATATCAGAGGAAAAAAATAAATTTTTATTTCTTACTTTTTTAATTAATTCTCTTAGGCCAGGTTCAAAAACAGGAAGCTTATTTAAATCTTCGCTATTCCAAGCTTTTATTTTTTCTGCATTAGTGTCAACTACATTTATTAAGATATTAGGGCATCTATCTGCAATCACTGTCATTGTAGGACCGCCAACATAACCTGCTCCAATACAGCAAATATTACTAATCATACAATTACTTTTAAAATTAATTATGTTTGACTATTTCAATTTAAATGAATTAATTTATACTGTCAAAATTTAATTATCTAAATCAAAATATTGAATTGTTTTATCAAGACCATCACTTAAATTTACTTTTGGAAGCCAATTTAATTCACTATATGCCAATTTAATGCATGGTTTTCTTGAAATTGGTTCCTCTGATATTTTTTTTACATATTTTACTGAGACTTTTTTATTTAATTTTGAGATAATCAAATTAGATAACAAATTAATTGAGACCTCCTCATAATTTCCTAAATTTAATGGTTCACAATAATTACTATCCATCAATTTTATAAGTCCCTCAATCAAATCAGAAATATATAAGAATGAACGAGTTTGTTTACCATTGCCATTAATTTTTATACTTGAATTTAATTTAACTCCCCTTATAAAGCTTGGAATTACTCGCGTATCATAAAACGAAGAACCAGGTCCATAAGCATTAAATATCCTAGCAACTTTAATATTTAAATTAAAAATTCTTTTATATTCAAAAAATAATGTCTCAGATATTCTTTTCCCTTCGGCATAACACGCTCTATTGGCAAAACAATTTACATTTCCGTAATATTTTTCATTTTGAGGAGAAATTATAGGGCTCCCATATATTTCACTACTACTAGCAAGCAATATTTTACTATTATTTTTTAAAGCAAGATTAAGTACATTTTTAGTTCCTAAGAAACATATATCTATTGTTTCTATTGGATTTTTTAAATATGATTTTGGAGAAACGATAGAAGCAAGATGCCATATTTTATCTACTTTAAAATCAAGAATTTTTTGTATGTCATATCTTATAAATTTAAAATTATTATTACTTTTAAATCTTTCTATATTTTTCTCAGAACCAAATGATAGATTATCAATACAAATCACTTTTTCATTTTCTATTAAAAGTCTTTCCGTTAATTGAGAACCTATAAAACCTGCACCTCCTGTAATTAGATTTATCTTTTTCATAAAATGGAAATTTATAAAATATTAGTAGTAAATTAAAGATGCATCATAAATATTAATATAAATTCAATCAATAGCCTAATTGATTTTTTATTTGCCATTTCCAACCATCAATGCACATTTCTGAAATATTTTTCTGAGGTTTCCAATTAAGTATTTCACATGCCATTTTATTACTTGCTATTCTTATCGCAATATCACCAATTCTTCTATTTTTATATCTATATGGGATTTCACAATTATTGTATTTCTCAAATATATCTATAAGTTCTAAAATACTTGTCCCTTTTCCAAGACCTAAATTTAAATGTAATAGAGTTCTCTTATTTTCTAAAGCAAACTTTAATGCCTTTACATGTCCATCAACTAAATCATTAATATGTATGTAATCTCTTACAGTAGTGCCATCAGATGTTTCCCAATTATTTCCAAAGACATCCAAAACATCTCTTTTTCTTGAAGCAACTTCTAATAAATAAGGGAATATATTAGAGGGCTTAACTAAAGGAGACTCTCCTAATATTTGAGAAGAATGTGCTCCAATTGGATTAAAATATCTCAATACAATAATGCTCCAATTATTTGATGAGAGAAATAAATCTTTGATAATATTTTCGACAGCTAATTTTGTTTTTCCATAAGGACTATTAGGTAATAACTTCGAATTCTCTTTTATATTCTCCTTATAAAACGAAGCATAAACAGCTGCACTGCTGCTAAATACTAAATATCTACAATTATATTTATCCATTACCTTAAAAAGATTTATTGAGCCATTTACATTATTATCCCAATATTCTGATTTCTTAATAAATGATTCAGGCACAGATTTTAAACCTGCAAAATGAATTACAGCATCAATTTTCCTTTTTTCTTTTTGGGCACTCAAAAATATATTATTTAATGTATTCTCACATCTAATATCTCCTTTGATAATTTCAAAATTATTATTTGTAATTATATTTTTATTAGATAGATATTGATTTATTCTCTTAAGTGAACTAGGAGTACTATTAATAAATGAATCTATAACGATTACTTTATAACCTAGTTCAAGTAAAAATAATGTAGTATGACTTCCAATAAATCCTGCACCCCCGGTTATAAGAATTGTTTGCATTAATCAATAGTTAGGATAATAATAATTTTTATACCATTGAACAAATTTATTAATCCCCTTTTCAAAACTAGTCATTTGATGATTACCTATCCAATTTTGAATTTTTGATATATCTGCATGAGTAGATATTACATCTCCATCTTGCAATTCCATGAAATTTTTCTTGGCACTAATTTCTAAATTTTTCTCTAGATGTGATATGAAATCCATCAACTTTATTGGTTTACCATTGCCAATATTAAAAATCTTATGAGGGGCAAATGATTCAGAGGGATCAGAGATATCAAAATCAAATTTACTTTTTAGTGAATTATTTTTTTGAATACATTTTAAAATTATTTCTACAACATCATCAATAAAAGTAAAATCTCTGGACATTTCTCCATTATTATAAATATCAATATATTCTCCTTTCAAAATTGATTTAGCAAAAATCATTGGAGCCATATCAGGTCTTCCCCATGGTCCATATACAGTAAAAAATCTTAACCCAATTGAATCAATATTATATAGATGACTATAAGAATGAGCCATTAATTCATTCGATCTTTTTGTAGATGCATATAAACTTATTGGATGACATGCCGTATCAGATTCAGAAAATGGTATTTTTTTATTGGATCCATAAACAGAACTACTAGAAGCATAAATAAGTCTCTTAACTTTGTACTCTTTACAACATTCAAGGATATTAAGAAAGCCTTTTATATTACTTTCAATATATAGATTTGGATTTTTTAAAGAATATCGAACTCCTGCCTGAGCTGCTAAATTTACTACCAAATCAGGACTATATTTTTTAAAGATTTGATTTAGATCTTCTTTGCTATCTATAGAACATTTTTGAAAAACCCAGCTCCCTTGTAAATTTTCTAAATTCTTATTAATGCGCTCTACTCTATCTTTTTTTAATTTTATAGAGTAGTAATTATTCATATTATCTATTCCAATAATATTATATTTTTCTTCTAAAAGTCTCAATGATAAAGCTGAACCAATAAAACCAGCTGCTCCTGTTATTAATATTGAATTATATAAATTTGACATATTAAATAGACTACCAGTTTTAAATATAAAATAAAAATAGTATTTAAAACTATTATACTTTATTAATTAAACTAAATTTTTTATAAACTCACCTAATAAATTAATTTGTTTATGGTTGCTACCACCACTTATGATTTCTTCAATATATTTGTTTTTTAGAACATAATCATACATATATAAGCTTATCTCATCAAAATTCAATTTTTTATCCGAATAAAAATTATTTTCTTTTATTATTTCTTCAAATTTTCGAATACGTTTTACAAAACTTTTATTTTGAATATTCCAGCCTGAACGAATACCTTCTTCAAATTTGCCAAAATCTGAGTAATCAAATTTTCCTGTAAATAATCCACCTCCTAATAGAGATCTAGCTTGAATAATTTTTTTATTATTTGAGCAAATTTTTATCAGTTTATCCATTGCTTTATTATCTACAATATTGTAAGGAATTTGTATTTTTGAGAAAATATCTGAAGATATATAATCTTTATATTGTTCTATAGAATGGAGTGAAAGACCAAAACTCAAATCATAATCAAAAGATCTTTTTTTTAAATAAGAAATTATTTCGAGATGTCTTTTATATGAATTATTTGTAACTCTATGAAACATTAAAAATAAATCACCTTCCCAATTTTTTGGTACTGATTTAATTATTTCATTAAAAATATCTTCATTGTTTTTACTTAAATCTCTTGCAAATTTAAAATTTATTGTTTTCTTCCTCCAATTTTTATAATTAGCTAATATATTCAAAACATCTAAGCCTAACTCTTTATAAACATAAGCAAAATCGATAAATTGAAAGTAGGTAGAGTCAATTTTTTCAACCTCTCTTTCAATTTTCAAAGTTGTTTTTCTTTGATATGCTCCACTTAAACTTAAAGTACCAAGCCCTAACTTCTTATACATTTTAATTTAAGAAAAAATTTTTCTATTTAATAACTATAATATTAATTATCACATTACAAAAATCTCATATTAAATGAAAGAAGAAGTTACTCCAGCTCATGAATTTATGAATAAAGATTCCCAGTTTTACCAAATTGGATATGAAGTTTTTAGAGGTCCTTATGAATTATGGAAAAAAGAAATAAGAAATCCCTTTGAGATTTATCTTTTGGATGAACTTAGAAAATTCAGAGAAAATATTAATATTGATTGTATAGAGAATTATCATCTAGCCTTTAATAAGGATAAAAAAGAACATCATTCATTTATCAAAAAAATTTCAAGAATGATCCCTCAAAGCGTAATTAATAAAAACAACCCTTATTTAGATTATATAAAACAATGTGCTTCAAAAAAAGTTAATAAAACTACAGAAATCTTTGCTGATAATATTGAATTCAGAGTAGTTAGACCAAATTCATATGATAATAACAAGCTACATAGAGACCATTGGTTTCCATACTTCAAGCCCTTAATAAATATTTATCTTCCTTTAAGTGGTAGTGATCATCGTTCAGTTTTAAGAATAGTTCCTGAATCTCATTTATGGACAGATGAAGATGTAATTCCAACTTTTAATTATGAGCAAGGTAAATCAACTAATGAGGAGGGCATTAAATTCAGCACACCCAACATCAAAGAATCTTCAAAAGATCTTATAGAGCACAAACCAGATGTATTAGAAGGAGATTTTATGCTTTTTTCACCATTATCTGTGCATGGAGGTGGAAGCAATTCTGGTCACAAAACAAGATTCTCACTTGAAATAAGATTATGTCTAATTGATAATTAATTTTAAATAAATAAATAATTAAAATTTGTTCAATTTATTTTTTATATAAATTCTTCCATAAGAGAAATTTAAATATAGTGCCCCCATAAAATAAGACATCCCAAAAGAAAAAATTATAGTTCTTAAGTCTTTTAAATGAATAAGAATTATATTTAAAAAGATTAATGTAAAAATCATTATTAATCCACTTATTACTAATGGTTTTAAATTTCTTAATGCCGCAAAAATTGTCCCATATAGACTTGTAAGAGACATTGGTATTAGAAATAAGAATCCATATGAGGTGATTTCTTTTAAGATTTTAAATTGATAAGAATTGAAATTTGATTGACTGAATACTATCTCTATAATTAAGGGAGCAATTAAAAAAGAAATAACACTTAAGAATAAAGCGATATAAAATAACTTTTTTATTATTTTATTAATTTCTAAAAAGTTCTTATTTTTAGATATATGAGGCAATAATACAGTGGTAGCTGATCCAATAATTAATGCCATAGGAAGCTCCACTAATTTATTTGAGTAAGTGAATAAAGATAGTGACCCCTCATTAATTTGAGAAGAGAATGCTCTTGAAATTACTGGAATCAATAATATAGCGGACGAGAATCCAAAGTTACTGATAAAAGTTTTTAATAAATCATAATTAAGAAAATCTTGATGTTTTTGATTATTAAAATTTAATTCTTTAAAGGCTAAGAAAAGTTGTATTAAGAATCTTATAAAAACCCCAATGATATATCCCATCACTAAAGACCATATAAGATTTATTTCAAATAAAAAATTTCCTAATAATAAAATTAATACAATAGAAAAATTTATTAATGATGAAGCTAATGCTCCAGGGGTAAAAATATTTTTAGAATTCAAAACAGCGTTTAAGACACCATTCAAAGCTGATATTGGTAATATGAAACTAATAATTATTAAGGCTTCTCTTCCTAAAGATATATTGTTAATAGAAATTCCTGGGGCCAATAGATAAAGAAATTTATCAGAAAAAATTATAATTATTATTGATATAGAAGAAAATAGTATCCCAATGAAAAGAAAAGTTTGTCCTGCAAATTGTTTTCTTTCTTTAGGAGTTAATAATAATAATTTTGGAATTAGAGTGGTATTTAATCCGCCCGCTAAAATTAAACTAACCAGAAAATCTGGTAATGTCAGCAATAAATATGCGATATCTGTATTTGCATCAGCCCCACCCAATATAGAAATCAAGAGGTCTCGAATATAACCTAATAATCTACCTAGTAAAGTTAAAAAGGTTATTAAAATACTTGATTTTAAGAGAGACAATTATTTTAATTTAAAACATCAGAAATGAGATTTTTAATTTTCTTTGAATTGGCACTTAAGTCTGAATAATCACTATTCTTCCAATATAATTCTTCTTTTTTAAGTTTTTTAATTTCACTATTAAAATTCATATTTCCTTTTAAGTCTTTTAAAGTATGCGAATTTCTATGGAATGTTCTTGAGAGTATTACTCTGGAAGATCCAAGTCTTACATGCTCACCAAGTAAAATTTCAGCTGGTATTTTTCCTTCTTTAGTTCTAGCAATACCTCCAAAACCCCAAGGAATATTATTTGCATTTAATAATTGAGATGCTTTATCAAGCATATTATATAAAAGAGGTTGAAACATAAATGAATAGCCTAAAGAAATACTTAAATCATTTAGTCCTATATAAATTTCTTCTACACCCTTTATCTTTATAAGATCGGGAAGAATATTCAAAGACTCTGGAGTTTCTATAAGAGGAATTACAGGTACTTCTTTAGAAACTGCTATACAAAATGAATTTAGTTCATCAAATTTTGTGATCATCGGCAGCATTAAATAATCAGCACCTTTTTCTAACGCCAAACTGATTTCATCTTCTGAATTTTCATTCCATCTATTAAGTCTTACCAGCAGTTTGCCTTTAGGAATTAATGGTCTAATAATACTAATATCATCTTCTGAATGGAAAGACTTCCATGAATCTAAATGACTTTGCCTTTCTTTCTTACCTAATTTTTCCAGATCAATAAAAACTCTATCAAGACCATTATTGATACAATAAACAGCCATTTCTGGGTTATTTAATATCATCCAGAATTGCATTTGTTTAGATAAATATCCTCTATTTGATAATAGTCCATTACTTTTGAAATTATTCTCAAATAAAAATTTTGTATCAAAAGCTTTTATATTTAAATAATTTAATTAATGTTCCAAAAAGAATATAAACATCAAGAAAAAATGAAATCTCCTTAATATACTTTAGATCAAAATAAGTTCTATCTTTATCAGAATTCGGAGGTGCTATTTGTGCTAAACCTGTAATTCCTGGCTTTACTGAAATTCGTTTTTCCCAATCCTCTTCCAGATAATCAAATTGTTGAGCTTGCACATCAGGTCTTGGGCCAACAAAAGACATATCCCCTTTCAGCACATTAATCAATTGTGGTAATTCATCTAAGTGTGTAGAACGTATTATTTTCCCAATTTCAGTAATCCTTTCATCGTTTAATTCGGTAGTTCTATATCTTTTTCTTGCTTCTTTAACAGTTTCTTTTGAATCAATAGATCCAGAAAAAATATCAATTTTTGAAACCTTCATAGATCTAAATTTTAAAATTATAAAATTTTTTCCCCTTATACCAACTCTTGCTTGATTAAAAAAAACTGGCTTCCCATCTTTTATAAGAATTGAAAAAATAAGAATTAAAAAAATTGGAGATAAAATAATAATTAGAATAAAACTCCCAATAAAATCGAATAATCTCTTTATTGATTTGTACTTTATATTAAACATTTTTAGAATTAAAAATAGACGCAAAGCAAAATAAAAAAGTCAATAAGAAAATGATTTTAAAAATTTATTATTAAACTTTTAATAATATTTTTGAGATTAAATACATGCCTTATAAATTTAACATATGTTATTTTTTATTCGCAAAAACTTCTAATATACTTTAAATTCAAGTAGATACAGCAATTAATTTAAGTATGAGAAGGAAAGTTGCAATAATTGGTTCTGGATTTAGAGGTTTTTGTGATGCATTACACCTTCTTGATAGAAAGGATCTTGAAATAACAATAATTGACTCAGCGCCTTTTTTTGGGGGAGTTATGAATTCCCTATCAATTAAGGGTTTTTTTGTTGACAAAGGTGTTCATATTTTTGATTCAATTCCTATTAAATTAGCTGAAACCATAACTGAGATAATGCAGGGTGAAGTCCATAAAATTGATTTCGTATCCGCATCTGCATTTAATGGAAAGGTAACTGAAGGCTTTTCATTGCCTGATCTCAATTCTTATGATGATAAGGAATTAAAAAATAAGATTCAAAATGAGTTAATAGAATTATCAAATTTAAATAGAGATAATTTACCAGAACCAAAGAATTTAAAAGAACTTTTCCAATCCAGATACGGTAAAACAGCAGAAGATATCTTTAGCAAAATATTCAAAAAAGTTTATGGTTTAAAAAGTGAAGAAGCTGCGCCAGCAGCAATAGCACAAACGTCAATGGGGCGTTTGAAATTTTTGGATGATGTAGAAATGTTGAAATTAAAACAAAACCCCTGGTTAGATACAGTTTTGGCAGCCCGAAGAAAATCTGTTGGAAAAGTTGATGATTATGTAAGCATATATCCTAGCGACGGCAATGCAATGAAAGGTTGGTGTGAAAAGGCTATGCAATGGTTACAAGATAAAGGGGTATCCATTAAATTATCAACTAAAATTAATTCTATTTCTGAAAAAAATTCAACTTGTTTAATAGATACTGACTCTGGTTTAATAAATGCAGATTATGTTGTTTGGGCAAATGATTCAATTAATGCACTTGCAAATATATTAAACATAAAAAAAGATGTTGATAAATTTCAGCATGGTACTCCAATGGTCTTTACAACTTTTATGACTCAAGCCAATAAAGTAAAAGATTTTACTTACCTTCAGAATTTTGATCCAAACCAATTTACCTATAGATCTGCAGCTGCTGGAAGAATAAGTAGTCAAATAGATAAAAATGGCATTAGCTTTGTTACTTGTGAATGCCCTGCTTCTACAAAAGGAGATTTCTGGTCAAAACCTCATAAAGAGATACCTAATATATGGGATGAGATAAAAAGATTAGGCATTATTGAAAATGATGCTGAACTTGTTGATTATGATATAAAAAAAATTCCATCAACTTTTAAATTATGCAAATCAGGTTATAATAACGCTTTTAAAGATTTTACGACTACAGTGAATGAGAACTATAAACAAGTTATAATAAGAGATGTACTTCCTTTTTTCAGAAGAGATATATTTTTCGACTCAAAACATCTTATTAACTTAATAGATTAAAGATTTTAATGAAAATTTTAATTATTTCATTAGGCTCTATTGGGAAAAGGCATTATCAAAATGCATTAAGCTTAGTTCCTCAAGCTGATTTTGGTTTTTTAAGGCATAGAAGAAAAGAAGAAGATAAATCTTATTCAAATTGCAAATTTTTTTATAGTTTAGAAGATGCACTTAACTATAAACCAGATATTGTAATAGTATCTTCGCCCTCTACATTACATAAATATCATTCTTTACCTTTTATCAAAGCAGGTTCCCATGTTTTTATAGAAAAACCAATAGAAGCACTTTTTAATCAAACTGAGGATTTGATTCACGCTGAAAAAATAACCAAATCTTTTTGTATGGTTGGTTATGTTTTAAGGTTTCAACCAATTTTTAACAAAATAAAAGATATTATCGATTCGGATTATTTAGGTCAAATTTATTTAGCCTCAATTTATACAGGACAATATTTACCTGATTGGAGACCAAATGATGACTACAAAATTGGCGTTTCAGCAAATAAAGAATTGGGCGGCGGAGTTCTTCTAGAACTTAGTCATGAAATAGATTATGCACAATGGCTTTTTGGAAAGCCAACAAGTATATACTCTTCTAATAGTAAATTTTCTAATCTTGAGATTAATGTTGAAGACAATGCAAATTTACTATTAGAATATCCTGATAGAAGAGTCAATATACAAATAGATTTTCTCTCAAAAACCCCTAATATGACTTTAAAAATTATTGGTTCAGAAAAAAATTTAGAAGCTGACCTCATTAAGGAAGAAATCAAAATACAAACTAAAACAAATAATGAATTGATAGATCAAGAAATTAAAATGCAAAATTTTAATGAAATTTATTTAAGGCAATTTGATTTCTTTTTTTGGAAATCGATCCCTTATTATGAACCTAAATATAAAGAAACGAAAAATTTTTTAAATCATTCTTCTATTGAAAATGCTTATTACGTTATGAAGTTAATTGATAGGGCAAAAAAATCAAATATAAGAGGAGAAAAGATATACTTATGACTTTAAAGAAAGAACTATCGGCATTTATTTTTTGTAGAGGAGGATCAAAAGGT
>Ga0163109_10001428_pt1 | contig 18860 bp, 21 predicted proteins | sample CRUFie1St13metaG_FD_108704 | JGI IMG/M metagenome (GOLD analysis project Ga0163109, IMG submission 108704) | Marine microbial communities from the Costa Rica Dome - CRUD Field 142mm St13 metaG | ecosystem: Environmental > Aquatic > Marine > Oceanic > Photic zone | place: Costa Rica: the Eastern... | reverse complement strand
GTCTAGATATTGCTAAATCGATGTGTCTAGGTGCTAGCGCTGTTGGAATCGCCGGACGATTATTACAGCCGGCGACAGAATCAACCGATGCAGTTCTCAGAGTAATGAGACAGTTTATAAGTGAATTACGCATAACTTGCTTTGGGCTTGGCGTTGCAGCAGTAAGAGAGCTAAACACGAAACATATCTTGGATGATACCCGTCTAGACTTGGGAACTAGTCCGAAAGGTGCAAGCAGTCGGTATGAGGTTAAATGAAAAGCCGATTGAAAAATGTAGTTAACGGTGAATGCAGATATTGTAATTTTCGAAAGAAGACAGGCATATGCCGCGCTTAAACCTATGACAAATAGGTTAACACTAAATATCCTTCTAAGAAAATCCGGCTGATAAACGATGGTCGAAAAAGTTGTTTGTTCAAGCAAGCAGGAATTCCCAGCGAAAAATTCGAAATACTATTATTTTTTTGGTCGACATCGGCGTAACCATTGTTTTAGTAAATAGCCTGAGGCATCCAACGTGATCGAGCATATGCTCCTGCCGAGTTTTGCATCACTTTTGTCTACGTATACGGTGCATGAACAGAACTGTTGAAGATTCGCTAAAACATCTTCTTATTTTTGAGCCAGATTTTGCGACATTCAGAGGGATAACTCTAGGTGGGCGGATCGAGATGATCACCAAGCAAAACACTATTTTCTAACTTTTTTTCATTTAATATCTTACAGATCAGGTGGTCTCTGTAAGCTTTAATCGCCCTCTGTTCGTTTTCATCAACGCTCAGATAATTTCGTTTAATGAACTGCCTAGTATCAGTATCCAACTCTACATGACCAGCTTCCGACCACCAGTCTTGAAAGGATGGCCCAAGATGATCAATAAATCCCTCAAGACCTTCTGCGCCAGCGGCCAACGAGAACAATTGATTTGGGCCACAAATCGCCCACCGTAAACCTGGACCATTTACAATGGCTTTATCAATATCAGACAGGGAAGCCACACCCTCTTTAGCTAGGTGCAATACTTCCTGCCAGAGCACCGCTTGAAGCCGATTGCCTACATGACCTGGAATGCTTTTCTTCAACTCAATCGGCACCTTACCAAGACGTTCATAGAAAGATAGTGTCCATCGTATATGATCAGGTGCCGTTAACTCGTTACCCAAAACCTCGACCAGAGGGATCAAATGCGGCGGATTAAATGGATGTGCAATAAGTATCCTTGATGGATCGGAAAAACTGGTTTGAAGCATCTCAAGTGTTAACCCGGACGTTGAGGATAAAACAAGAGATTTTGGATCGAGAACCGGTTCGATGAGTCGATATAATTGTTTTTTAAGCGCAAGGTTTTCTGGAGCACTCTCCTGAACGACTTGCGCACCTTCAACCGCCTTAACCGCGTCCGTGGTGAAACAGAAATCAGTCAGTGAACCCGCATGTGAATAACCAAGTGCTCGGAGCGGTGCTTCAGAATTAGAAACAAATTCTCGTATTTCTGTTTCCCTGCTCGCTTTCGGATCAAAAGCAGTTACTTGGTAACCTGCCGCCAAAAAAAGTGCACACCAACTCTGTCCGATCGTACCGGATCCCAAAACCGCAATATTCAAAGATACTTCTCCTTATACGACTAAAGTTTAAGTCGCCCGTATCAATCAAACAAATGCTCACCAATCAAGATGAATTGGCTCCATCGCCTAGTCTGCAAATGCGACACTAATTTTTGAGTAAGATAGGCGCAAACCCGCACCACACAAAGGTTCTTCAGCGCTTTGTCGATCCACAACAAAAAAGATAGACAATAAGCATCACCACCTTTTAACTTTACTCATTTTATTCAGCAGATCGTTGAAAGCTAGAGGTTTAAAGGTCTAAACTACAGGAATCGTTGCTCAAACCGAGTCTTGACTGTACATTCTGCCAAAAGATCATTAATAGCATAGGGATACAGATGTATTTACAGCGCCTAGCGGCTCAATTAATAGCCATTGCGATTGGATTTGCCTGTACGGCTGTTTATGCTGATGCAAATTATTCACAGCGCGCCAAAGAGCAAGCAGAGCGAGCGGCGACCGCAGCTGCTATTGCAGCTGAGCAAGTTGAGGCCGCACGGGCAACCAAACCAGCAGAGTCCGCACAGGTTATTGAGACAGAAAAAACGCCTGTGGCAACCCAGGGAGCTGAGACCAATGTCGCCCCTGCAGGAAATACAGCACAAATGCCGGCAAGCTCGCGACCAAAAGGTCCTACAACAGCACGGAACGAGAGCGTACAGACTGACTCCAAGCGGAGCCAACAGAGTGGTAACGGGCCTATGGAAGATCAACCTCTCGTGATAGATGTTTCGAATCTCTACGACGAAGACGGTTTAGGAGATCTCACTATGCAGTGGCAGGTACAACTGCCTAGTGGTGGTTGGCAAACGATTGACGGCGCAACATCGCAATCTTTCACGCCACGACAGAACCACGTAGGGCGTGCACTGCGTGTCGTCATTCAGTACGTCGATGGCGAAGGAACGCTTGAGGTTATAGAGACAGCGCCGACAGGTGGTGTGCAGAACGCTAATGATTTACCGAAGGGGCTACCAATCATCAGCGGTTCACCAGTAGAGGACAACACTATCAAAATCGATGTAGCGGGTATTTCTGACGAGGATGGAGTGGGTCAGTTTTCTTACTCATGGGAGCGGTCCTCAGATGCTGCTCGCTGGACGCCATACCAAACTAATTCCTCTAACCCTGCGCTTCTCCGTCTGAATCAGGCTGAAGTGGGATTTGCGTATCGCGTAATCGTGTCATACGAAGACGGTTTTGGAACAAGGGAAACGTTGGTCACGCCAGCGACAAACATGGTCCAGAATATTGATGATCCCGTCGAGGGTGAAGTGATGATTATGGGTCAGTCTAAAAAAGGCCAGCGCCTAGAAATTGATACTTCGAAACTATCTGACGATGATGGTATCGCCAATGTTCGATCTACGTGGGAAATGTCGGATAACGGCAGATCATGGAATTCTATCCCTGACGTTTACGGCAATAGTATGACATTAGCGCAGGGACACGTTGGCAGTTTGATTCGAGTCCGCGCTGTTGTTGTAGATAGCTTCGGCTCAGAAACTACTCTTTACAGCCAGCCGACTTCATTAGTGCAAAACGTTAATTCGAAGCCTAAAGGAGTTATCCGAATTCTGGCGACTGGTGGCTAACTAGCGCCCGCGGAAAAACAAACGGTCCAAGTCATGCATCGATAACGTCGTCCACGTGGGTCGGCCATGGTTACATTGACCGGAACGCTCTGTCCTTTCAATATCTCTCAGTAACGCATTCATCTCGGTAATAGTCAGATGGCGGTTCGCTCTGACTGATCCATGGCAAGCCATAGTCGCCAACAGGTCATCTCTGGCCTCAGTAATTCGATCACTGGTCCCGACAGCGGCCAAGTCACTAAGCACACCCCGCACCAAATCCTCATGAGAGGCTCGATTCAGAATCGCAGGGATATGCTCAATTCGAATGGCTTCGGGACCCACACGTTGAACGCCAAGCCCAAGTTGATCAAAAAGATCGGTAGCCTCCTCTACCAACGAGGCCTCACGCTGATCGACATGTAGTGTGACCGGTAGCAATAACGGCTGGCTCACAAGTCCGTTGTCGTCTAGCGCTTGTTTGAGCGCCTCGTATGTGATTCGCTCATGTGCAGCATGCATATCAACGATGATCATACCATCCTGTGTCTGGGACAAAATGTAGATCCCATGTAGCTGCGCTATGGCATAACCCATTGGGGGAATATCAGTTGGTGAATCAGGTGGCTCTTCTCCATTGCGATTAGACGCTACCAATCGCGCGAATATATCAAGAGAGTCAACTGGTTTAGAACGACTAAGTCCCAACGTTGGTTGGTGATAAATTGAGTGACCTTGGTTAGTTCCCAATGATTCGACCGAAATATTTTGACTACACACTTGCTCGGGCCGATCATCAGCCAGAGCTCGACTTACCGTGCGTAATAAAAAATCGTAAATTAAACGCGAGTCACGAAATCGAACCTCATTTTTTGTAGGATGCACATTCACATCGACTTGTGCCGGGTCTAGCTCCAAGTAAAGCAGAAAACAGGGGTGTCTACCGTGGAATAAAATATCGCGATAAGCCTGTCTCAATGCATGGGTAATCAACCTATCACGAACAAATCGCCCATTGACAAAGACGTACTGAGAGTCAGCCTGTGCCCGATTGAACGTTGCCCTACAAGACCACCCCTTTAGTGAAAGCCCAGTGGCACTGGCATCCACAGAAAGAGCGGCATCCATAAAACCACTACCCAGTAACTGAGAAACACGTGCAGTCTGCGCATTTCCTGAAAGCGCCGGGGTTAACTGCCGAGTCACGCGGCTTTGGTGGACTAATCGGAATCCAACATCAAAACGACTCAACGCCTGGCGGCTAATAATTGTGTCAATATGCCCAAACTCCGTCTTCTCGGTTTTTAAAAATTTTCGACGAGCCGGGGTGTTGAAGAACAGATCACGAACATCTACTGTCGTACCTCGAGGATGCGGAGATGGTTCAACTATCGCAGTCATTTCACGGCCTTCAACTGAGACTGTAGACCCAGCCTCACCCTCTATGGCTGAAGTCAGATCGAGACGGGATACCGAGGCAATCGAAGCCAGCGCCTCACCCCGAAATCCAAGAGTACTGACAGCCTCAAGATCATCTAGATCTGAAATTTTACTAGTGGCGTGACGCGATAATGCGAGCGTTAGCTCATCCGAAGAAATTCCGTGGCCGTTATCACGAACACGAATTCGACCAACACCACCGGCCTCGCAATCGATATCGATCTGCGTAGACCCAGCATCAAGCGCATTTTCTACCAGTTCCTTAACCACACTCGCCGGGCGCTCGACCACCTCACCAGCAGCGATCTGATTGGCAAGACGCGGAGAGAGGACGAGAATAGGAGACTCAGATTTCATAAATTTTTACATACCTTGCGTTGGTAACTGCCTATCGTCCCTGATGAGGGTTTTGACTCAGGTAAAGGAATCGCCATTTAGCTTTCACCATATTCGTGCACGCTATCGTGGTGATATTGGTACCTCTAAAGTCTGGCCAAGTCTAATAACGTCGGTTTGTAGGCCATTTAGCTCTTTCAGAGCTTGTAATGATAATCCGTACCGAGAGGCAAGTTCAGATAAAGTATCGCCACGTTTGACCTCAACGGTCATCCGTTTACCCATATTCTGCTTGCGCCAGCCTACAAACGTATTTGCCGGTGGACTCTTCTCGAAATACCGTTTGATACCCTCAAAAATAGCCCCCGCAATTTTTTCTTGTTCCCGAGAGCTCGACAACCGCTTGGCGTCAGACCTATTAGATAGGAAACCCGTTTCAATCAGGAGAGAGGGAATATCTGGGCTCCTCAAGACCGCAAAGTTCGCAAGACCAAGTTGTTTCTTATGTACCCTTCCCATATCAGTCAAATCACTTAATACAAACTTTCCAGCCTGCTTAGAGATCCTAATGGCGGATTCCATCGACATATTAAGTAATACTTGGCGCGTGGAGTTATCAACATCGCCCAAATCGACTCCACCCGCCAAATCGTCGGCATTCTCGGTATTCTGCAACCACCTAGACAATTCCGAATTCGCGCCACGCAACGACAACGCATACACACCGGTTCCGCGAACACTTTTATTCTTCGGGAAACTATCCGCATGAATCGACAGGAAGAAATCAGCGCCAGCCTCACGAGCGATACGAGGCCGATTCTTCAATGGAATAAATCGGTCGTCAACGCGTGTCAAGACTGCACGATAACCCGGCTCACCTTGAAACCGTCGCGCTAGCCGTTTGGAAATCTGCAATACAACCTGTTTCTCAATCAAACCGTACGACGAGGCTCCGGGATCTTTGCCACCATGGCCCGGATCAATAGCGACAACTATGTCGCGCTTTTCAACCGGAGGCTCGGTTAATTCCTCAGGTTTAGAACTTCGTACTGAGGCCTTTTCACCTGCCACGTAACCAACAACATCGATCACCAGTCGATTAGGAAATTTTCCTTTGGCCTCAAGTGCAAAGATATTTGATCGATAATGACCAGCAAGATCAAAAACCAGCCGACTACCTCTGTTCCGCAATGCTGTGCGGACACGCCTTATTCTCCTATCTTTAACAGCAACAAGCTCTTGGAACATCTTTGCGCTGAGATTAGTCACATCTAAAACCAAACGACTCGGATTATTCAAATTAAAGTAAGAAAATTTCGGCTGACCTGAAACCTCCAAGACAACACGTGAGCTATCCTGATCAGTAGACCACCGCACTGATTTCAGTTCAATTGCGTGTGCCCAAGACGTTACGGCAAAGAAAACAACAGTTAGACAGACGCGCATCATGCTGCGTTTATTACCTCCAAATTAGATAGCCAACGTTCTCCTTTTTCGGATTTTGCGGCCAGTACACATATACGCCTCTCGCCATTCCAGATCAGATGCAAGTCGAGATCTGAAAAGGGAAGAAAGGACGCCGCACGTTCTGGCCACTCGATCAGCACCCCTTGCCGGTCTAGCATGTCCCGAAACCCAAGAAATTCCAACTCTTCAGGATCTTGTAGCCGATATAAATCCATATGCGAGATTATCAGTTTCCTGTTGATTATATATGTCTCGCATAAGGTATAGGTCGGGGATGGAATGGCATCGGTCACTCCAAGCTTTTTCAAAAAAGCCCGCACTAAATGACTTTTTCCGACACCGAGATCTCCCCTTAATGTCGCAAAAAAAGGAGCCTCTGGACAACTCTTGGCAAGCGCTTTTCCGAGCTTGTTTGTCATCGACTCATCAATAAGTTCTACTTGCATCAGGTGTTCCGATTTATGATCACTCTGGTAGTGTAACGGTCATGGACTCGTCATGGCATCAATCAGATCAAGCTTTCGAGAAGCTCAGACAAAAAGCATTAGAACTTGGCTTTACAGCTATAGGTGTTACTGATCCTAATGTTTCTCAGCATGTTCCCTTTTTGGAGGCTTGGCTTGACTCTGGCTTTCAAGGAACCATGGACTGGTTTGAACGAAATCTAGCGCTGCGGAAGGATCCCACCCAACTAGTTGCTGGAACACAGCGGATAATTTCAGTCCGTCTTGACTATCTCCCCGAAAATACAGAATGCATCGAAGTCCTCAATGATCCTAATAAAGCTTACATTTCAAGATACGCACTTGGACGCGACTATCACAAATTAATGCGTAAACGTCTGAAGCGCCTTGGTGATTGGTTTTCTGAGCAAATCGCCCCACATGGCTTTCGGGTATTTTCAGATTCAGCACCAATCCTTGAAAAACATTTAGCAGAAAAAGCTGGGCTCGGTTGGATCGGAAAACACACTTTATTGCTGTCTCGAAGCGCAGGGAGTTGGTTTTTTCTAGGAGAACTATTTACTGATTATCCATTCCCCATCTCTGCAAAATCCGAGCAATCCCGATGCGGCTCTTGTTCTGCATGTATTGATATCTGTCCTACAGATGCATTCAACGCACCTTATGAACTAGATGCAACGAAATGCATTAGCTACCTAACAATTGAACATCGGGGACCAATCCCCGAAGAATTTCGTAAACCCATGGGTAATCGAGTCTTTGGATGCGATGATTGCCAGTTGGTTTGTCCTTGGAATCGATATACATCCGTGGGCGATCCCGAGTTTAGACCTCGAAATGGGCTTGATAAAAGGCAATTAATCGATCTCTTTCAGTGGTCTGAAAAAGAGTTCCTCGAAAAAACTGAGGGTAGCCCACTCAGACGAGCAGGATATGTAAAATTTCTCGAAAATTTGGCAATAGGGCTTGGTAACAGCGAAGATAAGATTTCTCAGACGCTTGACTTACTCAACGAAAAAGTCGGGGCGCATGGACCAGTACTTGATGAGCACATCCTATGGGCCATCAAAACCCTTAACAACCGAGCTTCAGAAAATGTGTCTTATAGTGTTTGAGCTCATGAATTGATTCATAAATATCCGATAAGGCCAAATGCTGACCGGATTTGGTAAACCCTACAGAGACACTTGTATTCCAGCGCCTTGCAAGTTCTTTCAGTGTCGACACATCTAGATTTCTGTAATGAAAAAATGCTTCGAGATCGGGCATATAATGGGACAGGAACCGTCGGTCTAGACAAATTGAATTACCGCACATTGGAGACTGTCGTGCATCGAGAAACTCACTTAAAAACTCAATGGTTTTTGCTTCAGCTTCTGCCTCTGTAGTTTGTGAGTTCTGGACACGCTCTGTAAGACCTGATGTTCCGTGCTGACGTGTGTTCCACTCATCCATACCATCGAGTAACGCCTGAGGCTGGTTAACCGCGTACACAGGGCCCTCGCCGAGGATATTGAGATCTTTGTCCGTGACAACAGTAGCGATCTCGATGATACGATCGCGAGCCGGTGATAGCCCTGTCATCTCCAAATCAATCCAGATCAGATTTAAAGAGTCTTTCATAAATGTCCCGTAAACGTCATGCACTCGGAAAGGGTTCTCGCATTCGTGACAACCTTCAACAGCCGATCGACACCCAAGGCTACACCGTAGCTTTCGGGCAAGCCTTTCGTCAACGCTTCAAGTAACGCCTGATCTGTTGGAGGTATTGGCCGATGCAGTGCCTCTCGTCTCTGACAGTCCATCTCAAATCGTGCGGATTGCTCGACCACGTCAGTTAACTCGTAATACCCGTTCGCTATCTCACTTCCAGCAATGTAGAGCTCAGCACGCTTTGCAACCGACTCCCCGTTAACGACCCCTATCCGCGCCAATGCCGATTGAATGACCGGGAAATCGACCACGATGTGATTTACCAAATTTGGCTCGATCTCTGTCGCAAACAAAACATTGAGGAGACTGTCTAAATCCATTGTTGCAGCTACTTTTGATTCGAGTAGGTGGCTCGCAAAATGAACAAGTTCTTTGGCTTCGGCATCGTGAGGATTTAACCCAAAAAACGAAATAAATAAATCACGGTAAGAAACCACTTCCGGTCGACTAAATTCTGTGAGTGTTTCTATCAAATCTTGCATTTCACAAATCATTTCTTCAAATGGACGTGTGGCTGTTGGGCGATACCATTCCAGCATCGTGAATTCTATTGAGTGATGAGGCCCGTCTTCATTCGCGCGGTACGCCTTACCAATCGAATGTAAAGGGTACGGATATTCCGATAGCAGACGCTTTAAATAGGTTTCAGGCGATGTGAGTAAGTAACCAATGTGGATTCCGGCCGGATCATGAACCGTAAAGCTATCAAGCCATGGATCCGAGGCGGGCGCTGACGCTATGACAGGAACATCCACCTCAAGAGATTGTCTTGCCTCAAAAAACGACCGAAGCCCGGCTAGCAAACTGGCGCGGGCTTCGAGCATTTCAACGCTGGCCGTGGGCCGCCCTATCATTTTTTTGTTGCACGCGAGACATAGTCACCTGTTCGGGTGTCAACGCGGAGAATTTCACCAACTTCAATGAACAGTGGTACGTTAACAGTAGCACCTGTCGACAAGGTAGCAGGCTTCGAGCCTCCTTGAGCCGTATCGCCTTTCAGACCCGGATCTGTCTCGGTCACCTCAAGTTCAATGTGATTTGGCGGAGTCACTGCTAAGGGCGCTCCATTATATAATGTGATGCCATAAGTCTCTTGCTCTTTCAGCCACTTCGCTACGTCACCAACCGCTTTTGTGTCAGCCGCGTGCTGTTCAAAAGAACCATCGGTCATCATAAAATGATAGAACTCGCCATCGGTGTACAAGTATTCCATGTCCAAGTCAATCACATCAGCGGCCTCGACAGAATCGCCTGACTTAAACGTCTTTTCAACGACGCGACCATTCTTCAGGTTCTTGATCTTAACGCGATTAAACGCTTGCCCTTTACCTGGTTTCACAAACTCATTTTCAACAATCGTGCAAGGATCACCGTCGACCAAGACCTTGAGGCCTGATTTGAACTCATTTGTTGAAAATGACGCCATTTACTAGTCTCCGGTGATGGTGACTGTGATAGTCGCGAATACTTCAGAGTAGACCTGACACTGCACCTCATGCTCGCCTGTGGTGCGCAGTGGACCCTCTGGAAGACGGACTTCACTCTTATCCAGTGTCAAACCAGCGGCAACGGCCGCCTCAGCGATATCACGAGTACCGATCGAACCAAAAAGCTTGCCCTCATCGCCCGCTTTGGCGATGATCGTAACCGTTTTCCCGTTCAAACTTTCAGCGCGCAAAATCGCAGCATCGATTTGTTCTTTAGCAGTTTTCTCGAGCTCAGCACGACGTGCCTCAAACTCAGCGATATTCGCCTCATTTGCCAATACCGCTCGCCCTTGCGGGAGCAAGAAGTTTCGTGCGTAGCCACCTTTCACGGTAACACGATCGCCGAGGGCACCAAGCTTACCAACTTTTTCAAGTAGAATTACTTCCATTTATTTATCCTCATATTCGGGTGGTTCCTGACGCGAGTGAGCCCGAAAATCCACAAACGCGTCGATCACTGCCAACAACGCCAGCAACATTAAAAGATATGGCGTAAAAAAGATCAAAGCTGCATAAAACATGATAATGAGTCCCCTGGACTCCCTCATACTCGTCAGCCCATGAACCAATGCAATGCCCGCAAACATCAAAGGTAATGCCCCTACTGGGGTAAACCGGAGCATCCACGGATCAATAAGAAATCCTGTAGTTGCTAAGAGCAGGCATCCGACCGCAAACATCCGCGGTAGGATTACCGCTTCGAACTCTGCCTTGAAACCCCCTGGGTTAAAGGCTTGAGCTTGAACAGCTCTAGCAAATATAAGTGCAAATATTGCACTGGTCATTTGCACAAAACTCAATGCCCCAACAGATAACGATGCCATCCACGCGTCAACGGTCACGCCATCCACCCCAAGGGCAGCAAGTTGAGCCGGCGCAGCGATCACCTCTTTGATCGCCGCCACCAGTCCCTTCAGCGTTTCTTCGTAGAGCGCGCCCACCAAAAACACCAATACCAGTGAGAGCCCGAGTGCGATCAAAAGAACTGAAATCCAGCTGAGTGTGCGATACAGCACCGCTGCCAAAATAATCGTAATCGCTAGGACCAGCAATACTGATGGATCACCAAAACCAAATGCCATAAAAGACGCGGACAGCATTGGTATCGCTGTCACCAGCAAAGATTTCTCAATGCCTCGGCGCAGTGCGTATAGAGCGACCACGGATGCCCCAGCCCATGAAAACAGGGGCAAGAATAACAGCAATGACGCAATCAAAGCTGCCCTCCACTCAGACGCCATAACATAGTGCGCCAGCCGTGCCATGAGGTCCCCTATTTATCAGATATCGTGCGAATCAGTGTAAGGAAGCAGAGCTAGGTACCGTGCGCGCTTAATGGCCGTTGCGAGCTGTCGCTGGTACTTGGAGCTTGTCCCTGTGATTCTTGAAGGCACGATCTTACCGGTTTCGGTGATGTATTGCTTCAGAGTATCCAGATCTTTGTAGTCAATTTCCGCAACATTTTCGGCCGAAAATCTACAGAACTTACGACGTCGGAAAAACCGTGACATACTTCTCTCCTATTCCCCAGTTGCTTCTTCAACGTCAACAATGTCTACGCCATTATTATCGTCTGCACTTTCTATAACGGCATCATGTGATTGCTCCGCATCTCTATCAGTGCGCCGCTCTGACCGCTCACGGTCCTGCCTACTTTCAGCGGCTTTAATCGGAGATATCTCAGTAATAGCATCTTTTCGCTTAATGACCATGTTGCGTAAAACCGCATCATTGAACCGGAAGGTCGTTATCAGCTCATCTAAAGTTTCAACCGAACTCTCGATATTCCATAGAATATAATGTGCTTTATGTAGATCGTTAATCGGATAAGCTAGCTGCCGGCGCCCCCAGTCCTCTGAACGATGGATGGATCCGCCTGCTTCAGTCACGGTATTGGTGTATCGCTCCATCATAGCAGGCACCTGCTCTGACTGATCAGGATGGAACAGCAAAACAATTTCGTAGTGATTCATTGTAACTCCTTACGGGTTTCGCCAGTCAGACAATCTGATTGGCAAGGAGACTGTCGACGTGGTCGACAAACCGGCGCCAGATAGTAGTCGACCCTGCGGCCTATTGCAATCGACAGATTTACTCAATTGTCGAGATCGTAACGATCCTCGCCATCTTCTTCATCTATCCCGCTGGCGGGTATCTTAACATTCCGAGCTGGCACCACGGTTGAAATGGCATGCTTGTATACCATCTGGCTCACAGTATTCTTCAGAAGAACAACAAACTGATCGAATGATTCGATTTGACCCTGGAGTTTGATCCCGTTGACTAGGAAGATCGAAACCGGAACGCGTTCTTTGCGCAAAATATTCAAAAAAGGGTCTTGAAGCGAGTGCCCTTTTGACATAATTACCTCCCGATACCGGACGGTCGTGGAGCCAATCTTTTCCAGCGGCTCCTAAGGCGGGTGTGATCACCCACGACGGTCTATGTATGCGTTTTTGTTGTTTATTAGAAAGCAGCTCATGCTGCTTCTGCACACTAGTCTACACCAAAAGGCGTAGAAATCACGATGGTTTGTTCGCGATCAGGGCCGGTACTGACAATGTCTATCGGCGCACCAACTACTCTACTCAATCGTTCAACATATTGTTTCGCGGCCTTAGGCATTTCGTCAAGCGAAGTCATCCCAAAAGTTGTTTCGTCCCAGCCTGGCAATGTTTCATACACGGGCCTCACTCTCAGATACTCGTCACCGCCCGGCAAGTAATCAACGACGTTACCATCCGGTAACTCATAAGCGACGCATATTTTCACCTCGCTTAGCCCATCGAGAACGTCAAGCTTGGTAAGACAAATACCACTAATAGAATTCACCTCTATCGCATGGCGCACCGCGACCGCATCAAACCACCCACATCTGCGTCCTCGGCCCGTTGTGGTACCCACTTCTTGTCCTTTGACAGCCAAATGTTTACCCGCATCGTCAAATAGTTCTGTAGGCATTGGACCCGAGCCGACACGAGTAGCGTAGGCTTTGGTAATCCCAAGGATAGAATCAATATATCGTGGTCCTAAACCAGACCCTGTCGCAACGCCGCCGGCCGTCGTGTTTGAGCTTGTTACAAATGGATACGTACCGTGATCAATATCCAAGAGACTACCCTGAGCACCCTCAAACAACATAATTTTTCCATTGCGACGGCAGCGGTGTATTAAATCTACAGTATCGCAGACTGCGGTTTTGAAATAAGAAACGGCTTCTAGGGTCTCTTCTATCATCGATTCAACATCAACAGGCTTGGCTCTGTACCAATTTGTCAGAGTAAAATTGTGATACTCCATTAGTTCGCGAACTTTCTCGGAAAAGCCAGCCGGGTCAGCCGTATCTGCAACGCGCAGGCCCCGTCGAGAGACCTTGTCTTCGTATGCTGGGCCGATACCCCGGCCCGTAGTGCCGATTTTTGCATTGCCCCGCGCAGCTTCACGGGCTCGATCTAGAGCGACGTGCACTTGCAATATAAGAGGGCAATTGGTCGAGACATGCAGACGATCAATCACTGAATGGCCACGCTCTTGTAACATCCTTATCTCTTCCGTAAGCGCCTCAGGAGACAACACAACGCCGTTACCGATCACGCAACGAACGTGTGGCCGAAGGATCCCAGACGGAATCAAGTGAAGTGCCGTTTTTTTTCCATCTACCACCAACGTATGACCGGCATTATGGCCACCCTGATAACGAATCACGTAGTCCACTTTTTCGGTAAGTAGATCGACGATTTTCCCTTTACCCTCGTCACCCCACTGGCTACCGAGAATCACTAAACTCTGATGCATATCAACTAGACCCAGCTTAATTTGCTAGACGAACGAGAGTTTTTAAATCGGCGCTAAACCCGGTCGCGGCGCGCGCCCTACCGAAAGCCTCACCAACGTAGTCATAACGACCACCACGAACCAATAACTGATCACGTTTCAGTGAATAAATTCCAAAAACAAGGCCCGTGTGATAACTGAATCCGTGAGTTTCGCCGAAGTCGCAGTACCAGGACACATTCTCTGCCTCAAGACCCTCACGAACCGCAGCAACTTCCGAACAAGCAATCTGCAAAATATCCTCTAATTCACAAGACCTCAAAACCGTATCCAAATTACCATAGGCGTTTTTCAATACAGCTATCTCAGGCACTGTCCTCTCGAGCTTTGACAGCGCGTCGAGATCTTTGCGCACGAGCGCATCGAGTACCTGGCTTTGAAATGCTTCAGTGTGACTGCCGAGTATGGACTTCAAGGCGCCTGCATGACCAAAGTCAATCATCAACGGTTCATTAGTAAAGAGCCTGACTGTCTCAAGAGCTAGCCGCACAATCTCGATATCAGCCGAAATTTTGGTGTTTCCAAAAATTTCAGCACCTAACTGCACGGGTGTTCGAGTTGAGTCACCGGTGGTCGGTATTGCGCGTAATACACTGCCGCAATAGCAGAGACGCGTCGTTCTTGGTTCATTTAGGGCATGCGCATCGATTCGTGCGGCCTGAGGAGTCATATCCGGACGGATTCCCATCAGTCGACCGGATACCCTATCTGTGATTACCACAACCTGCTCTACCAGATCCTGGCCCACGCCACTCGTCAGACTCTCGAGATACTCAACCATCGGCGGTATGATCAAACCAAACTGAGCTTCACGAAAAAGATCCAAGCACAAGCGACGACCGTCCTCAATCGCCCACGCTTCGTCAGGAAGGCATTCCTCGATACCGTCGGGTAAAATCCAGTTAGGTCGTGTCACAATCTGTCCCTAGAACGATCTGAGTAGCCGGCGAGTTTACCAACACTCACCCAAAGACGCATCTGACATTGAAAATTTTACAAGATAGACGAGCGCGCTGAGATCTTGGTAATTCAGACAATGATTCGCGTCTGCTCGCACTTTCGGTTTGGCATGGTGAGCCACCCCAATTCCAGAGGCCAGTAGCATTGGAATGTCATTGGCACCATCACCGACAGCCATGGTCTCAGATAACGTGATCCTGAGCGCGCTTGCTTCAGCTATGAGCGTTTTTTGTTTCATCGCACCATCGATGATAGGGGGGATAACCTTGCCCGTAACCTTGCCGTTTCGGAATTCCAACGTATTTGATAGCACGAAATCCATACCCAAGCGTTCACCAATTTGTTCTGCAAAATAAGAAAAGCCTCCGGAAACAATCCCCTGACGAACGCCCGCACTTGAAAGGTTTGCCGCCAATACATCCGCACCTGGCATTAACGAAAGATGCTGCGCAACCGTATCAAGTTCAGATTGCGCGAGACCGCGCAGAAGACTGAGTCGCTTTGTAAAACTTGCAACAAAATCGAGCTCGCCGTTCATAGCACGTTCGGTGATGACCGAAACCTGTTGACCTAAATCAAAAGCTGCCGCCAGCTGATCTATAACTTCCTGCTGAATGAGAGTTGAGTCCATATCGAATAACGCAAGCTTGGGATACTCATCCCGAACCAATAAATAATCAGTCCGCGCTTCCTTTGCTGCATCTCGGACTAAAGATTCATCGACAGAATCAACTTTAAATTCAACACAGTCACACGTAGGTGCCACCACCAGATCCTGAGATTGATGATAATAGCTTTGAGCGTCAGCTAACCCGACCCGTTTAACAAGCTTTCGCAGTGCCTCCAAATGACTCGTATTACTCACGAACCACAATAGTCTCATGATTCAGCTTCGAGCCTTTCGACTCGCTGGAATCCGCGTGGTAATAATTTTCCACGTCGTGCTCGCTCGCCGACGAAATTTTCCAGATCTGACGACATGAGGGTTAGGTGGCGCTTCCCTGCGATGACTCGTAAAGAACCTAGCGGCGGTAACACGCTGATAGCGGTAACCCGGTGTCCATCATTAAACTGTGACGATGGAATATGCACCAGTTTATTGCCCTTACCTTTTATAAGCTCGGGAAGCTCATGCGCTTCGAATACTAGAAGGTGTCCAGTTGAGACTGTCACAGCAATACGTGACGACTTATGATCGTCTATCGCAACCGGTGGAAGTAAATCAGCTTCACCTATGTTCACTACCGATTTACCTGCCTTATTTCGGCCCAAAAGATCCCCGTGTCTAGAAATAAAGCCATAACCATAGCTAGTCGCAAGAACCCACTTTGCCGCCTCATCGGCCAGTGCAAGCTGAGTAACTTTTGAACCATCCGCTAAATCGATCCGTCCAGACAAAGGCTCACCCTGACTCCGCGCTGAAGGTAATGTGTGGGTTTGCACGGAATAGGCCCGACCGGCCGTGTCGAAAGCCACTAGAGGCTGATTCGACCGACCTTGTGTCGATGTCAGGTACTTATCACCTGCTTTGTAAGATAACGCTTCTGGATCAATATCATGCCCCTTTGCAGAACGAATCCATCCGTTGTCACTCAGCACAACAGTCACCTGTTCTGAAGCCACAAGCTGATCTTCACGAAGCGCTCGCGCCACCTGCCGGACCACAATCGGTGATCGTCGATCATCGCTGTAGTTTTCGGCATCCTTTGCCAGCTCGTCACGAATCAATTTGGTCATCTTTGCGCGCGAGGCTAAAATACTTTTAAGATACTTTCTCTCATTCTCAAGTTCCTTCTGCTCGGCTTGTATTTTAACTTCCTCGAGTTTCGCCAGATATCGCAAGCGAAGATCAAGAACGGCATTTGCCTGAGTCTCACTCAGATCAAATCGCTTTATTAATTCGCGTTTGGGTGCATCCGCTTCTCGGATAATGTGGATTACCTCGTCCACATTTAGATACGCGATCAGATAACCCTCAAGGACATGCAACCGGTCCATTACTTGATCAAGGCGGTGCGACAATCGACGCGTGACCGTATTACGCCGCCACTCTAGCCATTCGCTCAATATTGATTGCAACGATTTGACCTGTGGGCGGCCATCCACACCAATCATATTCAGATTGACGCGATAAGTTTTTTCGAGATCAGTCGTAGCGAATAAATGAGGCATAACTTCGTCGGCTTGCACGCGGTTGGAACGCGGCGTTAACACCAACCGAATTGGATTTTCATGATCTGATTCATCACGCAGATCAACAATCATGGGCAATTTCTTAGCCTGCATTTGTGCAGCGATTTGCTCGAGGATTCTTGCCGGCGAGGCCTGATGGGGTAGCGCATTAATGACAATATCACCATCTTCATAGACATAGGTCGCTCGCATCCGAATTGAACCATTTCCGTTCTCATAGACACTTACGATATCAGCAGGCGAAGAGATAATCTCCGCGGTTGTTGGAAAGTCAGGACCAGGTATAAAACGCATCAGATCGGCAACCGTGGCTTTTGGATCGTCCAGCAAATGAATTGCCGCATTTACCACTTCCCGCAGGTTATGAGGCGGTATATCTGTCGCCATGCCGACTGCAATACCCGTGGTCCCATTGAGCAAAATCGAGGGCACCCTAGCCGGAAGTAATTTCGGCTCCTTCAACGTTCCGTCAAAATTGGGCTGCCAGTCGACGGTTCCTTGGCTCAACTCATCTAACATAATTTTCGTAATCGGAGTCAGGCGCGCCTCTGTATAACGCATGGCCGCAAAACTCTTGGGATCGTCTGGGCTCCCCCAATTTCCCTGACCATCAACAAATGGGTAACGCGTGGAGAAGGGTTGCGCAAGTAAAACCATGGCCTCGTAACAGGCAGAGTCTCCATGGGGGTGAAACTTGCCTAATACGTCACCAACCGTCCTCGCTGACTTCTTATGTTTGGACTGGGCTGACAAACCAAGTTCACTCATTGCATAGACGATGCGTCTCTGAACGGGTTTAAGACCATCACCAATATGAGGTAGTGCGCGATCAAGAATAACGTACATAGAATAATCGAGGTACGCCTTCTCAGTATAAGTTTTTAATGGAAGCCGTTCGAAAGCTTCGGTGGATTCAAGCGCCAATGGAAAAACCTTTGAGTCGATGGAAAGACACAAACGCTACCGGTGGATTCATCCGTAAGCAAGGCACTCGGGGATTAGAACGTAAAAAAGAAAATACAGCTGCCTTAGCGAGCCCAGTCATCATCCCTCCCAATTTGGAATGAATCTGTCTAAATTCAATTCCAAATTAACGAAAAAAGACAAATTCACTATGGGATATTTAATTTTTAGATAAATTACGATTGACTTAAAAAGAGGTCTGAAGTGAATCTGGACATTCTTGCTTGTTCCAATCCAGATACTTGGATACTGAACTATCTCTTTGAAGACCCTAACTCAAATGCTCGCGCCATCATTGATCCCTTACTCGACTATGACCGAGCTTTCGGTCAGACCCAGACCAAAAGCGCAGAGCAAGTAACCTGAATAATCGAATCGGAGGATCTGACTGAAGACTGGGTCATCGGAACACGCTTGCATGCAAACCAATCGTCTGCTGCGCATGTTAAAAAAATTGGCGGCAGAATCGGTCTTGGGTCACACATCACAAACGTTTAAAAAGCTTTCCAAAATCTTTTCGATACGGAGACCAAAGAACATTCATGGACAAGAAGGAGTCTTTGCGGATGAACTTGTCTCAATACGCATAGCGAAATATAAAACGCTCACTATGCCCACGCTTATATTGCCATCGATACAAGTCAATATAAGAGTAGGATAGCGTCTTCCGGCATACGATAATGGCTTAGGCTATCTAAAAATGCCCTTTGATGCCGCCTAAGGAGGAACTATGATTATTCGTAAACTGACACCAGACCTTGCTGTCGCTGACCAGCTAACGCTCGGTGATCTGGATGCGGTGAAAGATGCTGGATTCAAGG
>Ga0163109_10001427_pt1 | contig 18862 bp, 20 predicted proteins | sample CRUFie1St13metaG_FD_108704 | JGI IMG/M metagenome (GOLD analysis project Ga0163109, IMG submission 108704) | Marine microbial communities from the Costa Rica Dome - CRUD Field 142mm St13 metaG | ecosystem: Environmental > Aquatic > Marine > Oceanic > Photic zone | place: Costa Rica: the Eastern... | reverse complement strand
ATTTAGATCTTTTCCTGGAATCGAAGTTCCTTATATTTCAGCAATTGTTGACTTAGATGGAGGGGGTACAATTAAAGGTAATCTTATTGGCTGTGAGCCTGACCCTGAAAAAATAGAATTTGATATGCCCGTAGAAGTAGTTTTTGATGATGCTTTGGGCAGAAAAGATAAAGATGGTAATAGCTATATCAGCTATTTCTTCAAACCAATATCATAGAGGAGAAAGTTATGAGTGATGTATATGTATTAGGCGTAGATATGATTAAGTTTGGACGGTTTCCTGAAAGGACCGTTCCTGATTTAGGGGCAGAAGCTGCTTTACTAGCGTTAGATGATGCCGGTCTAAATATTGGTAATATGGAAGCTTTCTATTGCGGAAATTTGGGGCAAGCTAATGCTATGGTTGGTCAAAGAATACTTCAAGAGATTGGCCAAACCGGTATACCTGTCGTTAATTGCTCAAATGCTTGTGCAACTGGTGCAACAGCATTCAGAGAAGCCTGGACGTCAATTAAAGCAGGTCTTTATGATGTTGTCCTAGCTGTAGGTGTAGAGCAAATGGGTACAGGACTTTTGGGTGGAGCTGGCGGAGGAGCTGGCATACCGAAAGAAGGTTTATTGGGATCAGGAACTATGCCAGCCGTTTTTGCTGAAGCAGGAATGGAGCATGCAAGACAATATGGAACAACTTTTGAACAGTTTGCAAAGATCTCGGTAAAAAATCATCATCATTCAACTATGAATCCTAAGGCTAGGTACCAAATTGAAACTCCGCTGGATGAAGTTATGAATGCAGAAATGATTTCTTATCCGAACACTAAACTAATGTGCTCTGTAAATGTTGATGGAGCTGCAGCTGCAGTTCTTGTCTCTGAAAAGAAAGCAAAAGAGCTTGGTATGCAAAGAGCTGTAAGAATCAAGGCATCAGTTATGACAAGCGATCCTTATCAAGAACGAGATCTAGTTATGCCGGACGTAAATAGCTGTACAAGAAAAGCAGCAGCAGAAGCATACGAAATGGCTGGTCTAGATTCGAGTGATTTAGATTTAGTTGAATTGCATGATTGTTTTGCCACAGCTGAAATGTTGCACTACGAAAATCTTGGTTTATGTGATGATGGAGAAGCCGGAAGATTAATTGACGAAGGTGAAGTTGAACTAGGTGGTAGAATACCTGTCAATGTTTCAGGTGGCCTACTTTCGAAGGGGCACCCTTTAGGCGCAACAGGCATAGCAAATATTTATGAAGTTTGTACTCACTTAAGAGGTGAGGCAGGAAAAAGACAAGTAGAGAATGCCAGAATAGGTTTGACTCACGTTATAGGATTAGGAAGCGCCTGCGGTATTCACATACTTGAAAAGGTCTAAAACTTCTAATGAAAATTGGTGTTGTTAGCGATACGCATAACAACCTAAAGAATATTGAAATAATCATTAATCTTTTTAATGAAATTAAAGTCCCTATAGTTATTCATACAGGCGATATATCTAATGCCAATACGCTAGAGCAATTTTCTAAGCTTAATTCTAAGCTTATTGGTGTTTACGGAAATAATGATAGAAATGAATTAGGACTTGAAGAAGTAGCGCAAAAAAATAAGTTCCAGTTTCAAGATCCTCCAAGAAAATTAAGTCTGCTAGATAAGGAAATCGTTATTTTTCATGAACCAGATAAGATAGATCAATTCCTATCAGAAAATAAATTGATCGATGTGGTTCTATATGGACACACACACCGTTATGAAAATAATACAAGAAATGGAGTTTTATTCTTTAATCCGGGTGAATCAGCAGGAATGCAAAAAGGTAGTAATGCAATCGGAATTCTTGATCTAAAAAATATGGAAGCTAAAAGAATTTTCTTTTGAAGATTTTAAATATCAATATAAGGACTATGCTAGCAGGAATAGTTATTACTAATGGTCGTAATGGCCTCAAAGACATATTCTGTTCAAGAGATAAATTAAAAAAGAAGGTAAATAAGGAAGGTGCATACTCTGTGATCGAAACCTCAATTTGTGCAGGTGTTATGAGAATCAAGAAAGACAAAAAAAAGATTTCTGAATAATATTTTTTATTAAATGATGCAATAATCAAACAAACTAAGAGTGAGCAACATAGGTAAATAAACCAATACATAAAGTTATCTCAACAGATTTAGAATTTCTTCCTTAATTAGTTTACTTCTCCATATTGTGATCTCCTTGCACGCAATTTCTATGCCTACTTTAAAAACCAACCTCAGGAAATCTTTTTGAGCCTTCTTAGAAAAAAATAAAGTTGGATTAATCTTTTCTCTTTTAGAAATCATTTCTACAGCTTTATTAAATCGTAGCAAAAGATCGGCCTCTTCTGCTTTAGTTATCGCTCTCTCTAAATCATTATGAACTACGGGATTGAATGTGACTTCTATTAGTCTCTTAATTTCTTGATCATGCCATTCCAGTTTGGCCGTACTTATTAATTCTTCTTTTTGAATTTTGTATAGATAAATTAAATACTCCACATCTAAAGTTGCATATTTTAGTTGTGAATCGGACAAAGGCCTTCGAATCCAGTTTGACCTAGTTTCATTTTTATTTAAAACAATATCCATCTCTTGCTCAACTAAGGCTTGATATCCTATTGAGAAATCTCCATCTAGAAGAGAATTTGCTATCTGCGTGTCGAAAATATTAACCATTTCTTTTTTTGTCCAAGCAAAAATAGCTTCTAAATCTTCTTTGCACGAGTGAAATATTTTAAGAACCGATGGAGAAAATAGAAAATCTGCATTACAACCAGGATCATCTATAAGGATTGTGTCAATAAGGAAAGTCTCATCGCCATCATTAACCTGAAGTAAGGCTAATTTCATATTATCTTTAGTGGTTCTCCTAAACTCTGTATCTACGCCCAAATAAGGTTTTTGAGATAGCTCTTCATTTAAATAGGCTAAATCTTCAATGGAGTCTATAAAAGTAAACAAGATAATATATGCGAATTAATTTTTTTGCTGATAAACAACATCTACTATCTCTCCGGAAGGCTTAAAGCCAGAAATAGCTTGTACTAAGATGGCTCTCAATGCTTTAACATCACTGCTGTTTTCAGCTTCTTTTATCAAGCCCAGATAATGCTCTAACTCACGAGATTCTAAAAAATCTTCTTCAGCTCTAAATATTTGCTTGTGAACGGTAGTACTTACTTTGTCTCCAATTAATAATTCTTCATAAAGCTTTTCTCCAGGCCTTAACCCAGTAAAAATAATTTCAATATCTCCATCTGGATTTTCATCATCTTTAACCTCCATTCCGCTAAGATTAATCAGTCTCTTGGCTAATTCATAAATTTTAACTGGTTCACCCATGTCCAATACAAAAACATCTCCCCCCTTGCCCATTGCTCCGGCTTGTATTACTAACTCTGCAGCCTCAGGAATTGTCATGAAATACCGTATAACATCTCTATGAGTAACTGTTACGGGACCTCCATCTTTTATTTGATTTTGGAATAAAGGTATTGCTGATCCAGAAGAACCCACTACATTGCCAAACCTGACCATAGTCAGACGAGTGTTGGTAGTTGGTGCAAGAGATTGCAAAATTAATTCGGCAAATCTTTTGGTAGCTCCCATTATGTTAGTCGGTCTTACTGCTTTGTCAGTTGAAATGAGAACGAATGTCTCAACATTGGACTCTATAGCAGCTTCAGCACATATTTTTGTTCCGTGAATGTTATTGAATACAGCTTCAAAGGGATTTTCTTCTACCAAAGGGACATGCTTATATGCAGCAGTATGATAAATGGTCTGGACATTAAATGTTTTGCAAACCTCGATTATTCTATTCTTATTATTAACATTTCCTAAAACTGAGTAGACCTGTACCTCCTCTTCAAAACTTTCTATTTCACTTTTAATTGAATAAAGTGCGTACTCATTTGCATCAAGCAAGATAACTTTTTTTGCATTATGTCTTGATACTTGTCTTGATATCTCTGATCCAATTGAACCTCCTGCTCCAGTTATCAAAACAACCTTATTTTCGATATTCTTATTAATTAATTCTTGGTTTGCTTCTACTTCGTACCGACCTAATAAATCAGAAATATCTACCTCTTTTAATTCAGAAACAAGTATTTTTCCTTGCGCTAACTCGGCCAGTCCAGGAAGTATTCTTACACGAATAGAGTATTTTTCTATTTCTTTTAATAAGCTTCTAAGAGTTGATTTGGAAGCTGAAGGCATAGCAATCAAAACTTCGTCAATCCTACCCCCTAAAACTAGTTTTTCTAACTTCTTAGGGTGCAATACCTTTATTCCCCCTAAGAAAGTTCCATGTAAGGAAGGATTTTTATCAATAAAAGCTACTGGCTGAATTTCTTTGCTTACTCTAAGTGCTCCGGCTAATTGTATTCCTGCTGAACCTGCGCCATAAATCGCTACTTTTTGAAACTTAAAAGTTTTTCGTAAAAAAGAGTTTGCAAAAATTCTTATACCTAATACAAAAAAACTGCTCAATAAAAAATATACAAGCAATGTTTGGAAGTTTTGAAGATTCAATACTTTTTGTATATCAAGAGTCATAGAATATGAGTAGACAGCCAAACCTAAGATGCCAATTGCTATGTAAAGCAAATGTGAGAGCATAAGAGCTTTTAAAATAAGGCCGATACTAGAAAAATCTATATATCTTAATACTGATCTATAAACACCGAGGGTATAGAAAGTAAAAATTGTAAGAATTGGAAATAAAAGAATTAAGAGATTTGTGAATATTGAAATTTCTGCAGCAAATGTAAAGGAAACTATCACCATGCTCAGGTATAGAGTTAACAGGTCCACGAAAGATGCTATTGATTGTTTGATGTATCTTTTTTGTTTGAGAAATAATTCTCTAACTAGCGAAAACATTAATGAGAGATCCCCTCTTTTCTTAAAACTTTTAATAAAGTGAGAAGTAGAATATAAAAATCAAATTTAAAAGATCTTTTATATAGATACTCCAAATCAAACTCTACTTTGCACTGAATAGAAATTTCATCTCTTCCATTAATCTGAGCCCATCCAGTAACACCAGGCACTAACTTATCTACACCTGCATTCTTTCTTAAAGCAATTAGATCTTCTTGATTGTACAAAGCAGGTCTAGGTCCTACAAAATGCATATCACCCCTCATTATCGAAATTAACTGAGGGACTTCATCTAGGCTATATTTTCTAAGCCACATTCCAATTGGTGAATAAAAATCTTGAGGATTTTCTAGTAGGTGTGTGGCTAGCTGGGGCGTGTTTATCTTCATTGTTCTAAATTTGGGCATCATAAATATTTTATTATTTGCACCCACCCTCTTGGACCAATGAAATATAGGACCTGGAGAAGTAAATTTTATTAGAAGAGAAATGACAAAGATTATAGGAAGTAATAGCACTATCAAGGATAAAGCGAGGATTGCTTCTACGAAATTTTGTATCTTATCCATTGCATTGACATTATAGTCTATTATTACTTTTAAAAATCAGTAAGCAAATAGCTCAACATGAAAAAAAAAATTTGTTTTATAGTAAACACAGACTGGGCATTCATAAATTTTAGATTGCCTATAGCACAAGCATGCTTAAAAAAAGGCTATGAGGTTTTTGTCTTAACTGAAATCACTGATCAGGATATTGTCTCGAAATTAAAGAATAAAGGAATAATAGTTAGGGCTCTTGATTTCAAAAGAAAAAATAGTAACCCATTTCATTTACTATATATTATCTTCAAAATTACCGTTTTTTTTATAAAAACCAAGCCCTCTATTGTCCATTTAATTACCATAAAGCCGGTTCTTCTAGGAGGAATCGCTTCAAGAATCGTAGGTATTGATAAAGTAATTGTTGCTATAACGGGCCTTGGTTCGACTTTTCTAGCAAATGGTACTTTGGATAAAATAAGGAAGTATTTAGTAAAAAAGTTGTACAGAATTTCTCTTGGGACCAATAATCTACATGCAATCTTTCAAAATGAAGATGACAAAAATGAAATTAAAAATATTATAAATCTTTCAAATACCTATTTAATACAAGGATCGGGAGTTGACCTAGATGAATTTTCTTATCATGAGGAGAACCTTGACCAAAATCCGAGAGTTCTGATGGTTGCGAGACTTATAAAAGATAAAGGTGTGATTGAATTTTGTGAAGCAGCTAAAGAGCTTAAAGAGGAAGGTTGTAAAGCAGAATTTTGCATTGTTGGCGCATTAGATCCTGGAAATCCATCTTATATAGATCAAGAGAAATTAAATTCATACTCAAAAAATAATCAGGTAATTTTCAAAGGCTTTTCTGACAATGTTCTTCAAGAATTAATTAATTGTAATTTATTTGTACTTCCTTCATATGGAGAAGGCTTTCCGAAGTCTATTATTGAAGCATCTGCTATTGGAAGAGCAGTTATAACCACTGATGTTTCTGGATGTAGAGATGCAGTGGTGGACCAAATGAATGGTTTTATTGTAAAGAGTAAAGACATAACTGAATTAAAAAATAAAATTAAATTCCTATTAATAAACACAGAAGAGAGAAAAAGAATGGGCAGAGCAAGCAGATCTATCGCTGAAAAAAAATATTCAATTAATAAAGTTGTTAAATCACATCTAGAAATATACAAAATATAAGTAAATTATCTCAGTAGATTAGAATACTCTCTATCTATCTTGGACACGACCAACTCCCAACTAAAATCTTTACTTCTCTGAATAGCGTGACGGCGCTTTACTTCAAGATCTGCATCTAAAAGCATTGATTCTAGCCCGCAAGTATAAGCCTGCTCATCACTATCCACTATAATTCCTGCTAAGGAAATTACTTCTCTGCAATTACCAGTATCTGTTGATATTATTGGCAATCCACAAGCCATTGCCTCCACAATAACTTTTGGGAATCCTTCACTTGAAGAGCTTAAACAGAAGAATTGCGCTTTATTCATCAAGGAGGCAATTTCTGCTTGAGAGAGAGTTCCCATAAAAAAAACTTTGTCTTTTATACCAAGCTCATCAACTAGTCTTTGTAACCCATTTAGCTCATCACCTGATCCAATTATTTTTAATTTTAGATCAGGATACTTTGTTGTTAGATTTGAAAAACTCCTAAGAAGAAGCTTATGGTTCTTTTGCCACCTAAGATTTCCTACATTGATGATAAAGTTTTCTCTTACGTCATTATCAAATTTGAAAATATCTTTATCATATCCATTTGAGGTATATATTAATTTATCTGGAGATATAAATTCTTCAAGAACCTGCTTCATAGAACTGGATACATAAAAAACTTTATCCACTTTTGAAAGCAACCATCTAAATAAAAAATAATTTTTAGCTCTCATGAGATCAGTACCGCCTAAATTTATTACGAGAGGAACTTTAAATATAAATTTTGCCAGACTTCCTGAAATAATGTAGTTGATTGAATGGATATGTATACATCCAATCTCTTCTTTACGAAAAATAGAAATGATTTTTATGAATGAATTCAATTCCCCCCATAGCTTAGTTATTACAAGAAAAAGGAATCTCAACGAACTGAATTCTCTATCTCTTGCAGGCATGTCTCTATATCTCATTGTATAGATCTTTACTTCATTACCAATTGGAAATATATTCTTGGGATTTTCTTTTGTAAGAATTACTGAATTAAACTCACTCAAATTTGAGTATTGTTTACAATGCATCCCAGCACCGGGTTGATGCTTAGACGGCAGTGTTCTGCATACTCTAAGGATTAATTTAGACACCTTGAAATTCAGTAGCGATAGATCTGTATCTCATTAGAAATTTTATGGGATAAATTATAGAAAAAAGAAAAAAGTAGACTCCAAGAACAAATAAATTTATCAAATTAAAATGAAATAACATCAGTAATAATGGAGTTATGTGAAAAGCAGCTGCGTTCGAAAAGAAAACATTGAACAAGATAGTAGTTAAGGTATTAGCCTTTATTTTAGTCAATTTTTTCTGATTCTTACGGGTACCGGGGTCATTGTTCTTGAGATCTTGCAATCCACATGAAATTAAAAGGTCCCTTAAAACCTCATCACCTAACATAAAAACCTCACCTATAAATAAAAGATAAATGAACAAAATGTTTTCATTCTGAAAATATATGAAGAATCCTAGACCAAGCATAAATGCAGAATTGGTTATATAGTGAGCTACTCTGTCAAGATAATCTCCGAAAACACTCGTCTGATTGGTGTATCTAGCTAACTCTCCATCTGACGCATCTAGTACATTCAAAAATACGTAACAAAGAGATCCTAATAATGCCAATAAGCTATTTCCAGAAATCATCAAAATAGTACCTATAACACCGCAAGGGATCATTGCGAGAGTAAGTAGATTAGGCGTTATCCTAGTACCAACAAAGACTGCGGCTAGATAAGGAGAAAAAATGCCTGTAAAGTAATGGGAATAAAACTCCTTGAAGTTTTGTTCTGCTTTTATTTTTTTTGAATCTTGAATGATGCTCATTATTCTTTAATAAATTTATAGATTCTTAATCTTGTCTCTTTCCATTTATTGAGTATCGAACCTTCTTTAAACATATCTTGGTCTTTCTCAAGATAAAACCCATGATCGCTGAATAGTCTGATATATTCTTCTCGGGTCCTATATAGTGCATAATAGGATGCATCCAGTGCTTCAGAGTACTCTCCATCAATAAAATGACTTTTTGTTAACGCAGTCCCATCGCGGACGATAACTTCTAGTTGACTTTTACTATTAGATACAAGATTACTTAAGAGTTTTTCTAAATCAAGATCATTTATATAGATACACAAACCCGACATAAAAACAACATCAACATCTTCAGGAATATCTAAATTTGTTACATCTGATTCAATTAATTCAATATTCTTAGAATTTGAGCTAACAAGCTTTCTGTTGAATGCTTCTATCATTCCTTCAGTCTTCTCTACCGCAATTACTTTAGAAAATTGTTTAGCCAAGAAAAAAGACCATTCACCGCTTCCAGCACCTAGGTCTAACATGCAACCATTCAAATTCTTGAAGTATTGATTAATAACCCGCCGCTCCTCTTTGAGCTTTAACTGACCTAATTCCTTATCCATTTCGAGATTTGAGAGACCTGAATTATCATTTGACTGGAATTTAGTAGAGTGATTTCTCCAAAACTCTCCAACTTTATCTTTATCTATATAAAACTTTGTCATCAGATCTTTTGGATTACAGTATTTGTTAGAAAATCATGATTAAAAGACGTCATTTCGCCAGGATTTTTATACGGGATGGTTAATGTTCTGATGCCTAATGGCTTATTTAATCTGAAAGCTAAAGCGGATACATCTCCTGCAAGTCGGGTTAAAGAAACCTCTGATGTATTTTCAGATATGGGAACCATATCAATTCCACAGCCACAAACAGAAGAATAAAGAATTAAATCATTTATCGTAACATTGCCAGTTGCAAACCTAGAAGCCAAGACATCATCTTCAAGAACACTAAGCATCACTCCATTAAAACCGGAGCTCTTAATGTCAGATATAGAGGACTTGATGACATTAGTTAGTTGAGAGACTCCAGTGAGAAATCCAGGAGATCCTGCGATAGCGCCAGTTATTTTTTCAATCAACCCGCAAACAGTCATTGGAGAATTCGGCAAAGGTGCCAATGAGCAATCTAAACCGAGATAAGATATATCAAGATCTTTGGCTATCTTGAATGCAATTTCGTCAATATTGATGAGTTCCTCTCTTAATTTATTTTCTATTTTCTTAAAAGAACCATGAGAGTCCCAAATTTGATCAAATAGATCATGGATTTCGATGGCAATGGAAAACCCTGACTGCGTAGAAAAGGAAAAAGGGAAAAAGGGAGTAGCTTCTTGTAAATTAAAACCGGCTCCAAATCTAAAGTTTGAAAATCCGGTCTTGTCCACTCTTGCAAGAGATTTAGAAATTGAAGAATACAATTTAGAGGTAGTTTCAGCGGATTTTATATCTTTAGAAATTATGGAAGAGAAGAACTTATCATTAGATAAAAGTTTTTTTATTGAATCAGAAAGAAGGTCTCTTTGTTCTTGTGATACGGAGTCGTTACATATTACTGGTTGATTAATCCATCTAAATCCAGAGTCAATTAAAGAATCAGATCTTCTATGAGAAATAACGAGAAGTTGATCTAGGTCCGGTTCTCTGGCCAGTTCAATAGGTGGTAAAGTAAACCTTACTGTCCTTAAGTCTTTATATTGGTGATTTACACTCTCTAAAGCTATTTTTAGCTTTTCCTTAGAAAATTCTTGATTGTATAAATTCGAATCAAAAAATGTTACGGACCTAACTGAAATCATTAGAACTCTCCCATAATGACAGGTAATCCTCAACGGAGTTCACTTCATAGACAGCATCCAAAATTTCTACGGATAAAAAATGATCGAAAGCCTCTACTGCATATTCAACAAAGAAAGAGTTTTCAGATTCAAAAGTATGATCTAGGAGGGAAGTTAAGCATTTTTTGCTAGATATTTTGACTATCCCTATTGCCTCTAAATCGTTATTATTCCTCTTTTGACCTCTGTAGGAGTCAACAATTTTACCAGAATTAGTTATACAATTGAGGCTACTTTCTGATCTGTTTTCTCTTTGTTTTAAAAAAACCACGTCACCCTCAGATTCTAATACTTTATTTACAGCTGAATCAGACAGAATTAAGTCACACGGCATAATGATTATAGGTAATTGGTCTTGAATCTTTTCTAGTCCTATTAAAGCTGAAATAGAACTGCCTGTTTCATACCATTTGTGGTTATAAGAGAAATTTATTTCGGGCCATTCAGATAGTATTTCAGCACCTTTGTAGCCTATAACTACATTGAGATCAGCAGAAAATTGTCGCTCCAGCCTAGTCTTTAGATTTTCATTAGTTTTGGGAATAGATAGTTTGAGTTTGTGAATTCCATCCATCGCCAGACCGCGCCCTGCAGCTAAGATAAGTATATTATTTTTTGAGGTCATCTATGCTTATTTTCAAATCAGACTTCAAGATGAATGGGAAGTTGTGTTTAACAGTTTTATTTGGGTAAATGGTTTTGTTTTCTAGGTTCTCGATAATACCATTTAAGCTAATATTAACATCTTCTCTTAAAGAGTAAATTTCAACTTCCTCATAACTCCATAAAATAGCTGGCACGTAATGGCAGCCTAAAGAGAGTGCAGCTTGATGGCGATGATGACCGTCCATAATCAAACCATATCTGTTATCTACCACTAGCGGAGTGGTCCATATTCCTTCCTTACCTAGTTCTCCTAGAACATAGTCAACCCTCTCAGGTATAAATCCCTCTATAGGCTTAAGTTGTTTAACAGGGAACATTGATATTGCAGGTGTCTCAACTGTTATCATTTATTTATTTCCTTTAATGTATTGAAAGAAAATGAAATTTCTTCTACTGCAACGGTTTTGTTAACAAAATTTGACATACTGTTCATTATAATTTGATGGAAATATTTGTCTTCTTTTTTTAAGCAGAGCTTACTTAATTCTAGATATATTAGTATTGCCTGAGAGTCCATAGCAGTAAGTCCAAACATTTTTTTTACATATTTTTTCTTTAAAACAAGTTCGTCGTCATCTTTAAATTTGCCAACTATCTTGATTTCGTGGACTTCGCTAGAATCAAATTCGCTTGTCAGAAGAAAACCTCCTGTTTGATTTTCAGAAGCAGGTCCAAGATTAGACCATCTTATCTCGTTATAAGACAAATCAATTGTTAGTTTCTTCAAATCATCAGATGTAAAAATGCAATCAGTCTCTATAATAATTGCGCTTTCGCTTGAAGGTTTGCAATGACTCAGTCCAGCTAAAACAGATAAAAAGTTGTTATCCTTTCGTGATGCATTGTTGATGATATATGTTATTTCTTCTCCATTTAAAACTTTCTTAATTTGTTCATTACATTCTTCATTTTGACCTAGCACAACAATAATTTCGCTAAAAAGAAGTGTTTCTTTTACCGTTCTTACACATCTTTTTATTATGGGCTCATTATTATAGGGATAAAGCTGCTTAAAGGTTTTAGATCCCGATTCAAAGAACCTCTTGCCTTCACCAGCTGCGAGTAATATAGCTTTCATATCAATTAAGTTAAAATTTACCTCGCTTTACTTTCGGAGAAAAGCTTATTAATAAAGTTAAAACTAGTAATAAGTCTATGGCCAAGTATAGAAAAACTAGATGTACAATATTTTCTCCTGAAATGAGAAAAGATAATAAAAATTTTAAAATCACTCCGAATAATGTTAGTCCATTGTTATAAGAAATGGTCAAATCAGATATCGATAATACCCTCACAAACGCTTTAGTATTCTGCGTGCCAAACCAAAAAAAGATTACTAGAAAAACAATAAATTCATACTCATTTGGCGTATTAATGACTTTGTAGTAAAGGTAATAAGACAAGATGGCAAATGCAAAATATATAAAATAGGATAAGATCTGAAAATTTAAAAGTTTGAAGTAATTTAAGGATTTTGTATCAATCTTATTAAATACGGTGTTAAGATTTAAATTAATCCAATAGGGTGTCAACAAAGCAACAACTCTTCCCATACTTAATACGGGTTGGAGATAACCCAAAATCTGGTAACCCCAAAAATAACCTACAAAAATTCTTATTAAAACGCTATCAAGCCTTTTGAAGGTTACTCCTATCCATAAAGAATAATGCGGGAATTTTAAGGTATTAACTTTAAGGGTTTTATAAAAATCAAAAATACTCATTAGGAAAAAAGCAAAGGGCAAAAAAAGTATTAATTCCATCAAAGGTGGTTTAAGAATCAAAACCAAAATACTTAATCCAGGAAGAAAAAGATCTACAATTAAGCCTTTAAATTTTGTGTAACGTTGAAAACTAAAGTCATTCTCTTTAAGCCTATCTTCTAGTGTCTTGAGATGAATAGACCAATCCAGAGTCACACTTAAGAGGAATATGGATAAAAAGATTACAGCCGTCTTCTCAAGATAGTACGTAACGATTAATAAGCCTAAAGCAATAAAAATCCATATCGAAAAGGATAGAAGGTAATAACTCTTAAGTTTATGACTGTCTAAGCTTTTGGTTAAGACATGTTGATGACCCTCAAAATTACATGTTTGACAGATAATAGCTGCAAGAGCCGTAAAGAATGAATAGATACCTAGAGTCTCCAGCTCTATACTGCTTAAAAAAAATACAACTGTTATTTGAACTAAAGCGGCAATAATGCGCACTAAATAAACAGAAAAATTTTTGTTACTCTGTATTTTGGAAAAGAAATTAAGCAAGTTCATACTTTCTCAAGAATAGACTTCTGCTTACGAATAATCTTTTTAGTATTAAAAAAATGAATGGAAAAGTTATATAAATCATATAAGCAGTCCAAAGCTCTCCTCTCAAGAATTTAACTAAAAAAACTAATAACGGAATTAGAAGAACAGTTCCTCCAAACCTAAATGTAAATACTAAAAGAATGAATAAGAAAATTGGTGATACAAAGGGGCCTAAGTAACCAAAATTTTGCCACGACTCTAAAAGAGCTGAAAAGCCTGTCCCCATAAAACCATTAGTATAGTAACTAGTTGCTATCCTTCCATTCGAAGTATGAGTTTCATCAATGAGTCTAAAAATTTGAAAGGGGGCTAAATAAGTTAACTTCTTATACTGAGGGCTATCTCCGAGTAAATATGCATTTTCTAACTCATACTTAACTAATGCATCATTAGCAAGGTTCGTAAGATACCAAGATATCCTCTCTATAGAGTTATCAGTAAATTCAAAATTATTCCTGGCTTCAGTAGATACCACTTTAAATAAAAGTATTGATAGCATCCCTAATAAACCTAATAAGAAGAACATCGGTCTTCCGTAATTTACTGAGAATCTAATAAATATAGGTAGTCCTGCATATAGTAAAAGTTCCCTCTCAGAAAAAGAAAAAGCCAGCACTAAGATAAAAAAAGACATAGGGAGAATAATCAAGAAGTTCTTTTCTTTCATCATTAAGTAGGAACTTGCGGTTAAAGTAAAAATTAGAAAAGTGGAAGATAAAAAAGTTACTTCCTCTTTTACCTCACTCCGATCAAGAGAAAAATTTTCTAATGAAGACCATACTAAATAAACTAAACAAAAATAAACAAGAGCAATTAACTTTCTTTTGAAGGAAACATATTTAAAATTGAACCAGTTCTGATTATTAGAAATATCCAAAGACTTAGTAATAGCAAAGGCAAATCCCAAAAATAAAATAAAATTACTTAGAAATATAAAGAAGAAAATAGAAGTATTAGATTTTGCTAATTCTCCAAAATATTTGGATTGCTCCAAGAGACCAAGAAAATGAAAAATTGAAGGTACCAATAAAAAATAAAATAAGACTATGAAGACTACATACTTGAAAACTTCTATATGATTCAGTTTCATTTGAAGCTATCGATATACCAATCGATACAGTCTTCTAAACCTTTCTCGATGTCATGTGAAGGCGAATATTCAAGTTGATATTTAGCCTTTGAAATATCAGCTTCAGAGTGTTTTACGTCACCTTTTCTGAAGGGTTCGAAGATAACCTCTGATGAGTTTTTTATACCCTTACTTTCTAATAAAGAAATTATCATTTCATTAAGAGCATTAAGCGAAGTTCTCTTACCCACTGCTATATTGAATACCTCATTTTGAATAATATTAGTAGATAATGCAGAAAGAATATTGGCCTGGACTGCATTATCTACATAACAGAAATCTCTGCTAGTTTCACCATCTCCATAAATGCAGACATTCTCGTTTGCTAGATGAGCTAGGATCCATTTTGGTATAACAGCTGCGTAAGCGCCTTTGGGATTTTGTCTCCGCCCAAATACGTTGAAGTAGCGCAATCCAACTGAGATAACACCATAGTTTAGAAAAAATACATGTGCATAAAGTTCATTTACATATTTAGTAACTGCATATGGAGATAAGGGATTGCCAATAACTTTTTCAGATTTAGGGAGGACATCACTATCACCATAAGTAGAACTACTAGCAGCATAAACAAACCTTTCTACTCCACATTCTTTAACAGCCATCAACATATTCAAAAAACCGTTTATATTATTATCATTGGTTAAAATAGGATCAGCTATTGATCTAGGTACGGAACCTAGTGCAGCTTGATGAAGAATTACTCCAGAGTTCTTGCATAGTTTCATACAATCATTGATGTTACAAATATCTCCTTTGACAAAGGTAAAATTTTTCCACTGCTTGCTTGTGACTTTACTCTTTACATCCTCTAGATTGGCAGAGAAGCCAGTTGAGAAATTATCTAATCCAAAAACTTTCTGGTTATTTTTTAGTAAGAATTCAAGTATGTTTGAACCAATAAAACCAGCCACTCCAGTAATTCCCCAAGATATTTTTTTATTTTCAGAATCAAGAAAAATACTGTTTAAGTTATTAGACATAAATTTTTTCCTTACATCCGAAGATCGGATTTCTCTTTGGAAAATAAGTACTTTAGATCAAATATTATAGATTTATCTTTACAAAGTTTTTTTACCTTGTTAATTCCTTGTTCTATAAAATGATTATGAGCTACAGCTATAATTACTCCATCATAGTTTTTATTATCAGGGTTCTCTACTAGGTTAACCAGTGGATAATTAACTAGATCTTCAACTGATATATATGGATCTAAACAATCGACATTACAACCCATAGCTATAAGATCCTCAATAAGGTCAAAAGACTTGCTATTTCTTAAGTCTGGGCAGTTTTCTTTAAAAGTGAGTCCCATTACAAGAATATTTGAATCACTTACTTTGATATCCTTTTCTTCCAGTGCACTTTTCAGCCTGGAAGAAACTTTAGAACTCATAGAGTCATTCAACTTTCTTCCAGCCAGTATTATCTCAGGATGATAACCAGCTTGTTTTGACTTATGTGTTAAGTAGTATGGGTCAACTCCAATACAATGCCCTCCAACCAATCCTGGCTTGAATGGTAAGAAATTCCATTTTGTCTCAGCTGCTCTGAGCACCTCTTCAGTATCAATATCCAATGCATTGAAAATGAGTGTTAATTCATTCATCAAAGCAATATTGATATCTCTTTGTGTGTTTTCTATAACCTTAGCTGCTTCAGCTACCTTGATTGATTCTGCTTTATGAGTTCCTGCATCAATAATTTGAGAATAAACTTGATCTATTTCTTCTGCAATACTGTCGGTAGAACCAGAAGTAATTTTAGTAATATCTCGCAAGGAATGCTTTTTATCACCTGGATTAATCCTTTCGGGACTATACCCTACAAAAAAATCTTTATTGAACTTTAGAGATGAATATCTTTCAAGAATCGGAACGCAGACTTCTTCAGTAGCACCAGGGTATACGGTTGATTCATAAACAACAATATCGCCTTCTTTCAGAACAGATCCAATCAATTGACTTGCTGAAATAAGAGGACTTAAATCAGGGTTTTTCTCTTTATCGATAGGAGTTGGAACTGTAACTACAATAAAATTCGACTCTTGAATATCTTCTAAGTTCGATGTAAATGTTAAATTAATAGCATCATCAAGGGATTCTTTAGATACTTCCAGGGTTTTATCGAAGCCTTTTTCTAGTTCCTCAATTCTTTTTTCATTCTTATCGAAGCCTTTTACAGGATAAATCTTAGAAAACTCTACTGCCAAAGGTAGCCCAACATAACCAAGCCCTACAACACAGACTTTATATCTTTTTTGCATAGTAAATAGTTATTTCAATTTTCTAAGAGTTACTACTATCATCAAATAAATAAAATTAATCAAAATCCCTATCATAAATCCCATAACTAAAATTAGAGACCTTTGAGGATCAGATTTTTTTTCTGGAAAAAAAGGTCTATCGATAGACTTGAGCAAATAATCCTGATTAGCGCTAGCCAGCATCTTACTTTGAAGTTGTTGTTTTATTAAGGAATTGATAGAAATTTGGATATCCTTTTCTGATATTTGCGGCAATAGTTGCCTCAAAAAATTTAATGAATGATCAGCTTCGTCTATTGCTTTTACTCTAAGCAGGTTGTTAGCTTCATCTATAATTCTCTCTAAAAAATTTTGTGCAAAAAATGGTGATATATGAGTAAAGCTAAGTTGAACGAAACCGGTAACTTTATCTTGAGACGCTGACAGGTTTTCTCTGTAAATTTCGTAGACCTCTAAAAAAGTAGGCTCTCTTTGGTCATAAAAGTCGTTTTCTAACCAAATTTCATTACTTTCGTCGTATATCTCGTTATCAATTTGTAGTTCATTTGTTGAGGGGTTGTAACTGTCATAAGCCATTAAGTTGATTTTAATTTTTTTATCTTTAAGTAAATGTCTTAGAAAATCTCTTGACTTAATAGTCTCAATAACAAGCAGAGATTTATCTTGTCCTGCTCCAGAAGGAAGAGAAATACCCGCAAGAGAGGCAACCCCAGAATATCTATCCAGCATGGAGGACATCGGGTTTTGTTCTGGTGAGTCAATAGATATTAATGCCTCACTTTTATAAGTATTTGGTAAAACTAAAGCAACTATAAGAGACGATAAGATCGACAAAAGAAGTAAAAATAATAAAAACTTTAATTTCTCTTCAACAAGATTAATCAACTCAGGAAATTGAATAAAACTCTCTTTTATTTCTGTCATACCGTTATATCTATTTTAGCTCAATTTGGTGCCCGGGGCCGGACTCGAACCGGCACGAAGTTTCCTTCGAGGGATTTTAAGTCCCTTGTGTCTACCAATTCCACCACCCGGGCTAAACAATTACCGCATTCTACTCTATTTTAAAATCATTGATACTATCATGGAGGCTGAGGTCGGAATCGAACCGGCGTAGACGGATTTGCAATCCGCTGCATAACCACTTTGCTACTCAGCCTTGCGTGTATTCTAATTGTCTGGAAACAATAGACCAGCTATTTAATATACTTTTTATAAGTTTTTAAATATCCATACAAACTATAGACAGAAGCAATTGCAGCAAGCCAAAATAAAAATATAGTTAAATAATGGAAATTTTCACCAAAATTTGGGGAAATTATTAAAAAAGACAGGGCAGAAATCTGAAGGGTCGTTTTACTCTTAGCTATAAAACTGACTTTTACAGGATTACTGCCCACTTGTTCAGTCAAAAACTGTCTCAGAGAAGATATTATCAACTCTCTACTGATAATTAGCATCGCAGGAATCAATAAATATGCATTTGTTACTAACGAAATCAAATAAGAGGTTGTTAAAACCACAAGCAGTTTATCTGCCACCAAATCCAACAAAGCTCCTGTAGAACTTTCTGTACCTGTTTTCCTAGCAATGTAACCATCAAGATTATCGGTGATGCCGGCTAGCACAAATAAAATCAAAGCAAACCAGTTAGATAAATTCTTTTCTTCAGAAACTAGCAAAAGAACAGGAAGGATTAAGATAATCCTAGAAATAGTTATTAAATTTGCTGCATGAATCAATTATGTAACTCCTCAAAGATGGACTTAGCTGTTTTTAGCCCTATGCCAGAAACTTCAGTCAAATCTTCAATACTTGCTCTTTTTAATTGCTCTAAAGAACCGAAATATCGTATCAGAGCCTTCTTTCTCACTTTACCAACACCAGACAAGCTATCCATCAATGACTTAATGGTTGATTTTCTAGCCTTGCGTTTTTGCAATGTTATTGCGAATCTATGAGTTTCATCTCTTATTTCCTGGATAAAATTTGAAAAAGACAGATTATCGTCTATGGCAAGTTTAACACCTTCTTGCAAATGAATACTGTCGAAAGCAGACTTTCGCCTAATCCCTTTTGATATTGAAATTACATTAATTGAGTTCAGTTTAAGCTTCTTT
>Ga0163109_10001426_pt1 | contig 18863 bp, 12 predicted proteins | sample CRUFie1St13metaG_FD_108704 | JGI IMG/M metagenome (GOLD analysis project Ga0163109, IMG submission 108704) | Marine microbial communities from the Costa Rica Dome - CRUD Field 142mm St13 metaG | ecosystem: Environmental > Aquatic > Marine > Oceanic > Photic zone | place: Costa Rica: the Eastern... | reverse complement strand
GTAGATGATACTTCACCACAACTAGGAGGCGATTTAGACCTTAACGCTAAAAATATTGTTGGTAATGGTAACATTGATATTAATGGTCACTTTCATGGTATAAACATAGAACTAGAAACTATAGAACCTAGCATAACACTTAAAAGACTTAATAACGCAAACGTACCTAGTATTAAATGGTTAGGTCAAGCAGGTGCAGAAGGTGCAAATATTAAATTTGAAGGTACCAATGGCAATGCAAATCAACTTATATTTGAAACATTTGATAGTACAACACTAGCAGAACGTTTTAGAGTTACATATGATGGTGTAAGTGTTACAGGCAAGTTATTACTACCTGATGGAAGTGTAAGTGCCAACTATGCAGGATTTGGTGCAGACGATGATTTAAAGATATTCCACAATGGCGGCCATTCAATTGTAAGAGAAACCGGAACTGGCAATCTTTATCTGCAAAGTGATAACAATGTTATTCTTGGTAGTGACAGTAATACTGAAACCTATGTCAAAGGCATTTACAATGGAGCAGTTGAACTGTATCACGACAATATTAAAAGGCTTGAAACAACAGCAGATGGTGTTGATGTCACAGGAAATATTGATATAAATGTTGGTACTGATCAAAATCTTAAAGTTGATTCAAACAACAGCCAGGTTATACTTTCTGCAGATAACGATGCAGGAAATGCTAACGTAAATTTAAACTATTGGGCATCATCACATAAGTTTTATGGAGACCAAGGTGCTACTCAACAACTGGCAACATTCAATGATCAAATTATAATTCCAACCAGTGCTACAGACCCAACTACAAATTTAGCAAGTGGTGGAATATATTTTAATTCAACAGGTAATGCTTTGAGATTTTACAATGGTACTAGTTGGGGTGACGTAAGCGTTGACCTTAGTCCATTTGGCAGTCTACTAACAACGGCTATGCCACACAGCGGAATAAATGTTACTGAAGCAGGTATTAGAACAGAAACAGCAAGTTTCACAGGTGCAACAGATAATGGACCTAACAACCTTGGTGCTGGCTTTGGTTGGCATGACGGACACGAAGGTGCACCAAATGATTGGCCAGCCTATATTGCAGTTTATATTGGCAATCAATATCCTGGTGGTAAAGCAGTAAACAAACTAAGATTTTGTATTCACGGCAACAGTTTTGGAAACTATGAATTGCAAGGTTCCAATGATGCAAACACAAGTGGAACATTTTATAATACAGGAAACTGGACCAGTATTCCATTTCAGCCTACAGGAAGTTATTACTCCAATCAAAACGGTGGAGGCGGTGGTAGTGGTATAAGCGAATCTTCAGTAATTACTTTCCTATACAATAATAATACTCCATACACACACTATAGAATTTGGTTCAAGGACAACAGTACAAATGGCAATAGCGGATCGCTAGGCGGCTGGGCCTGTTACGGTTGGGAAATGAGTAGGGTATAATTATGGCAATTACATATGCATGGAAAAATATTGAACTAAAAGCATACAAAAATATGTATGGCCAAACAGATGTTGTGTTTATGATAGACGCAGATCTAGAAGCCACAGAAGGTACAGTAAGCAAAACTAAAGAAATATCAACTAGTTTAACTTTCAATAGCGAAAGTGACTTTATTGCTATAGATAGTGTTACTAAAGATCAAGCAATCACTTGGATAGAATCTAGTCTAGGTGATCTACTACAGCAACACAAAGACGAATTAGCCTCCCATTTTCAGTTCACAATCAGAAAAATAGACGATTAATATACGGCTCCCTTTTCTCGCTATTTGATAAATACACATAGTAGAGAGGTTACTAAATGCCATTAATTCGCATAGATCCAAACGTTACAATAGATCGAAAAGAAGTAGACTACAAGTATATTGATAGAGACTACAGCATTGAAGCAAACGATCGTATTGCAGTTGATACTTCTAATGGACCAGTAGTACTAGCACTACCTGCATCACCAAGTACAGGTGATACTGTGGCAGTAGCAGATGCTGGTGGTGATAAAGATGTTAATGCTATTTTGATTAGAGGCAACGGTAACACAGTAGTTGATCAAACAATTACAGATGTTAGTTTTGATACTAACAACAAAGAAATTCGCTTTGTTTGGAACAGTAATTTTTGGGCAGTGGTAGATTAAGGAGTAGAACATGGCAGTACAAACTATCGTAAGCACAGGTGCAAACAGTTATACAATACAAAATCAATTCTCAGGACAGCCAATTATTCTTACTGTTGACAATGTAACACAAGTTGAAACAGTAAACTATACAAGATATGGTACAGTCCTTACATTTACTAATCCTCCACAAGCAGGTGATGTTATTGCAATTCAAGACGTATCAGGTGTGCAGGGTGAGCCATTAAGTGGCTTTATTGCTGTAGATGGTGGTCAAGTAATTGGTGGCGGAGGAGGCTCAGGCGGCGGCGGTATTAGTGCTGAATTCGCTATGCATTCCTTGGACAGAGATGCTGACGGATTACTGAAATATACCAAAGTCAAATGGGATTCAAACGAAAGCGTAGAACTAGCAAACGGTGAAGGCATATTTGTTAATGGCTTAGAGCAGTTGCTAAATGGGAAATTAGATGACGGAACACCAATGAACGCAGTTCAAGAAGGTTTCGTTGAGCCGGGAAGAGAACAGTGGCAAACACAGAGTGTTAATAGAAAGTACGAGCAAACACGCTTTGATAATAATAAATTATTCTATTTTATCAACAGCAGAGGATATCTAGTTGCTCGATACAATAGAGACTATACGCACACTGGTCCGGCATAAATACAATATAATAACACTGAGGCGGAGCAAAAATGGTAGATTTTGTACTAGGCAGATTAAAGTTTACATTCTTAGGTGAATGGCAAACTGCATATGACTACATCAAAGATGATATCGTCAGATATGGCGGTAACGCTTTTGCATGTATTGATAATCATACAAGTTCAGCAGATTTTTATACAGACACTGCAAAGTGGAGTAAAATTACTGCTGGTACTGAATTCAAAGGTGAGTGGGCAACTGCTACACTTTACAAAGTAGATGATATTGTAAAGTGGGGTGGTATTACATACGTTTGTAACACAGGCCACACATCACAAGCAAGTTTATACGATGACGAAAGTAAGTGGACACAGTATAACAGCGGATTTGATTGGAAAGGCGTGTACACAGGTGGTACAGCATATAAAAACAATGACGTTGTAAAATACGGTGCAACAACTTATATTTGTACAGAAGATCATACTGCTCCAGCAAACCTAGATGAAACAAAGTGGGACGTATTTGCCTCAGGTCTCGAATTTGAAGATTCTTGGAATGGAACTACACAGTATCAACAAGGCGACATTGTAACATACGGTGGTTACAACTATGTTGCTGTTAGACAGAACTTAAATGTTATTCCATATAACAATACAGCAGATTGGGAAGTTTTAAGCACAGGGTTTAAAACAAAAGGATACTATGATAATGCAACTGCATATTCACCAGGTGACCTAATACGTTTTGGTGGACATAGTTATACAGCAAAAATTGATACACAAGGCAACAAGCCTACAGCAAACGATCCAGATACATATTGGGAACTAGTAACAGAAGGTTTCCGTTGGAATGATACATGGACAGATGCAACAGAATATGCACCAGGTGACTCACTTAACTTTGGTTCAAGTGCATACAGAGCAAAAGTATTACACACTTCAAACACTGTAGACAATAGACCAGATCTAGATACAAACGGTGATTACTGGGATCTACTTTCAGAGGGTGATTCAAACTTTGTACTTACATCACAAGGTGATATCTTAACTAGAAATGCTACACAAAACGTAAGACTACCAATTGGTACAGAAGGACAAGTTCTTCGTTCAAACGGTACTGATGTTGAATGGGCATATGCAGGTGGTACTGTACTAGATAACATTTGGTATGTTGCTCCTAACGGTGTTGATGATACAGCACCTGGTAGAGGTACTTCACCAGACAGAGCATATGCAAGTATTAGATTTGCATGTGACAATACATCAAGTGTATCAGGCAATAAAACGATTTTTGTAAAAACAGGAACATACGAAGAGCAACTTCCAATTATTGTTCCTGCTAATACAGCATTAGTTGGTGACGAAATGCGTTCAGTGAGAGTTAATCCAAAAGCAGGTTTAAGTGATGATGGCGTAACTCCAAACAACGAAACAACAATGTTCTTAATGAACAATGCAACTACTGTAAGAGGAATGAGTTTCCAAAATATGGTAGGTACGCTAGGCGCACCAGATGCAAACGGAATTTCAAGACCAGTAGGTGGTGTTATCTTTAGTTTAGATCCAGCAGGATCAATTACATCACAATCACCATATATCCAAAACTGTTCAAACTTTGGTACAGGTTGTGTGGGTATTAAGGTAGACGGCGCAGTACAAACAGGTGGATATCACTCAATACTAGCAAACGACTTTACACAAATTATTTCAGACGGTATTGGTGTTTGGGTAACAAACAACGGACGTTCAGAGATTGTGTCAGTGTTTACATACTATTGTTACATTGGTTATCTTGCAGAAGATGGCGGAACAATTCGTGCATTGAACTCAAACAACTCATATGGTGAATATGGATCAATGTCAATTGGTGTTGATGCAAATGAAACTCCATACAATGCAACAGTCAACAACAGAAACAATGAAGCACAAATTGGTCGTGTTCTAGTTAGTGACAAAGGTGTTGCAAGAGTAGAATTTGAATATGCAGGTGAACAATACACAAGTGCAACAATAAGCATTTCAGGTGCTGGTGGCGGTGCAAGTGTTACTCCTGTATTTGCAGACGGTGCAGTAAAACATGTTGATGTTACTTCAGTAGGTGACAACTATATTACTACATCATCAAATGCACAAACAGGTACTACAACTGCAATTACACTAGCATTAAGTGAAACTAACACAGACGATTATTACAATGGTATGAGAATTACTATTGTTGATGGTACTGGTTGGGGACAAACAGGTATTATTTCAGACTACACAGGCTCAACTCGTGTAGCAACAATTGTTAATGAAGCAGGATCTCCAGGTTGGGACGTATATGGTCCAAACGCAGTAGAAGCGGCATTAGACACAAGCACCAAATATGAAATTGAACCAAGAGTTGAATTTACAGGTGGTGGTACTCCAACAAGAACTGCACTTGCTAGAGCAAAAGTTACATCTAGTAAAATTGAAAAAATCTTAATACTTGATGGTGGTGAAGGATATTCAAGTGCTCCAGCACTAACAATTACAGATCCTAATGCAACAGTAACAGCAAACCTAACAGCATTTATTGGCGACGGTGTTATAAGTCAAACAACAATTGCTACAGCAGGTACCAATTATGTACAGAATACAACATCAGGAACAGTAACTGGTGATGGTTATGCTGATATTTTACAAGTTGGTAATTCAATGGTGGTTACATCTTTACCACAAGAACCAAAAGGCGGAACAATATTACAGTTTGCTAGTGATCCAAACACAAGTTACATTGTATCAAATGTGATTGGATATGACTCAGTTTCACAAACTGCACAACTGATAGTTTCACCAAATATTACAAAAACACTTGCTCCACCACATGGTGATTCAATTGAATTTAGAGAAAACTATTCAAGTTGTCGTGTAACAGGACATGACTTCCTAGACATTGGTACAGGTGGATTTACAGATACTAACTATCCAGGCAATGCGGCTCAATCACCAAATGCAGATAGAGAAGTTAAAGAATTTGACAGAGGTAGAGTGTTCTTTACAAGTACTGACCAAGATGGTAACTTTAAGGTTGGTGGATTGTTCCAAGTTGAACAGGCAACTGGTAAAGCAACATTGAACGCTGATGCATTTGACTTGTCAGGTCTACAAGAACTATCATTGGGTAGTGTAGCACTTGGTTCGTTTGGTGCAACAATTACAGAATTCAGTACTGACGGTACACTACAAGGAAACAGCGATAATGTTCTTGTAACAGAGAAAGCAATCAAGTCATACGTTGACACACAGTTAGGTGGTGGTGAAAACAACCTTGCTGTTAACGAATTGGCAGTTGCGAATATTAGTATTGCTACAAACCAAATTAATTCAACTGGTGTAGGAGACATTAACTTACATCTTGCAACACAAGGCGCAGGTATAATTAATTTAGATGCACAAACTCAAATTGCTACAGCGCCAACAGTAGCAAATGATGTAGCAAACAAAGAATATGTAGATCAAGTATCTACACCAGCAGTACAAATGATTAAGAATATCAACGGAGTGTTGACATATGTTGAAGAAACAACATACAACGAAGGTTCACAAACAACAGATACTACAAGTGCAGAAGACTTTTTCTTAGAAACACAAGCAGTATCAATGACATTGAACAATACAACCGGACACTTGCTGATTAACGTATAATAGATGAGGAAAAACAATGGCGGTAACAAATACAACAATAGGTAATCTATATTTTAACCTCAAAGGAGAGTATGACAATACTCAAGGTTATATAGTAGATGACGTTGTCACATACAGAAACAAAGATTATATTTGTATTGTTGATGCAGTTGCAGGAACTTGGCCAAATGCAAATCCAAGTAACTGGAAACTGTTTAGAGATTCATTCAAATATATGGGTGATTATGATAATACAAACGGAACAGCATATTTTAAAGGAGATGTTGTACTAGTAAAGAACATTCCAATTGCTAACCAAAAAACAGAAATAGATCAAGACATAAGAACAAGTGCTACATATCTAGCAGTTGCAGACGTCACCGCCGACGGAACAGTTGCAAGTCAGCCATGGAACAACAATTCAAATTGGCACAAGATTAGTAGTGAACACGACTTTGATGACTCAACTATTATAAACAACAATGTTACTACCAACGTAGGCGAAACAGCAGTATACACAGGTAAAGAAAACGAATGTATTCATTTAGTTAACTATAACGGTGGTATGGTGTTTGATAATAATCCATACTATCAAAAAGGTGACAACTATGCTAGAGGTCAATTTGTTGACTGGAATGCATTTATTGATGGCAACGGTAACATTAAATCAAACGGATCAAACTCAAATGGACAAAACGGTTTCAATAGAGGCTCTATGTTTATTTTAAGTAGTATTCCATTTGCTTTCCTAGATTGGTATAGATCAACAGACAATGGTGGTACAGGAGTACACTCAACACCAGATGGAAAAGAACCAAAATGTATTCAGTTGATTGGTGGATACCAAACTGGTATGGCAGTATTCAACAACGGTGAAGTTTATCACTGGGGTTATGGAGGTCACGGACAAAACGGTGATGCTTCAACTTCAAACAGATCATATGCAACTAGATGTGGTGGTTCGTATCAAAATGTTTATCTTGCAACCAACACAAGTGTTCATACACTTCGAGATACAAGAATTGTTAGAGCATGGGTTACAAACAGTCATGGATATGACAACAATGCTCACAGTGTTTATGCACTAGACGAAGATGGCGAATTATGGTCATGGGGTTACAATGGTTACGGACAACTAGGACATGCTGATACTTCAAACAGAAATCAACCTACAAAACTTGATAAAACAACACGCTTTGGCGGTTCTAAAGTAGAAGCATTTTGGACATGTGGCACACAGTACGCAAGTTGTTATGCAGTTACAGAAGATGGCAAGTTTTGGACATGGGGATACAACGGTTATGGGCAACTAGGTCTTGGTAACACAAGCAACAGAAACGTACCAACAGAAGTTACTGCTACTGTATTTGATTCATCAAACGCAGGTACTATTACAAAAATTGTAGCAGATGAATATGGATCATACGGTAGAGCCGCTATCTTAACCAGCAAGAAAAGAATTTACACAACAGGTTATAACAGTTACGGTTGGAATATGAGTGGTAACACTAACCAACAGAATGCATGGACACAAGTAGCAAACGGACCTGGTGCAGGACCACTAGGATCAGCAGAAAATATTTGGTTTACAGGCAATGGTCAGTATCAAAGTTTCTTTGTATATGACGGAACAAAATTAGAATCAATTGGTAACAACAATAACTATCAATTAGGAATTGGAAACTCATCAAACCAAACATCACTGGTTGAATGTCAAGTTGACATTCACGGTCAATTGACCAGCATTACTAATGTCAAGTGGGTTGGTGGAATGAGTCAAGCCAACAATCACAATACATGGGTACTAACTGAAGATGGAAACGTTTTCCATACAGGGCGTAACAGTTTTGGATGCGGAAGTCATGGTTATGAATCCAATTATGTAAATGACCAACAATGGTACAATGGCATTGAACACAGAGCCCTAAACGGTTGGTTCCAAATGCCAAGTCTACCTGCAGGTATGCAAGGCAACGTTGACCAAGTAATGCCAAAGGGTTACAATACTAGTATATATTGGGGTTGTGGCTTTAAGGACAAAAATAACAGATACTACTATACAGGATATGCAGGTAGTGGAATGAATGCCCACTATGAGGATTGGCGAAACGCTACCAGCGGTGGGTATGGTAACAATACAGCCGATATAATTCCAATTGGATAAATATTTGAGAAGGTATATAAAATGGCAATAATCGATCTAGGTAAAGTTAAATTTAATTTAATAGGAGACTGGGACGCAAGTACAACATACGTTAAAGATGATGTTGTAACACATGCTAACGGTATGTGGATATGTACAAATCCTGTAATTGGAGACGGTACAGATTCTTATGCACCAGGATTTTTAGCAAAAGGATACAAAGGTTTAACAACAGTTGAACCAACACAGCAAGAGTCAGTAGATGTAGATTCTTGGGATAGTATTCATGACGAAGGTGTACAGTACGGCAGTAGAAACGTAAAAGATACATTTGATGTATATGTGGCTGACGATGGCTCAGGGTTGCAGAATGTTTACTGGATCGATGGACAAAAGCACAAGAGCATAACACTAACTAGTGGATATACCTACAGATTTCAACAAAATGATAGTTCCAACTACACACACCCAATTGTGTTTAGTTCAACACAAGGTGGGACACACAACAGTGGTACAAATGATATTACATCAAATGTAAGATACTATCTCAATGGCGAAGAAGTTCCATATCCAATTTATCAAGGAACATTTGGCAATCAATCTTTATATGATGAAAAGCAGTTTAGATCAGTTGAAATTGATGTCGACAACACCAACAGCACATTTTATATGTACTGTCCAAACCATTCAGGCATGTACATTGGTACAATAACAGCGGCCGTTGGTTGGACAGGACACAAATATTGGGATAACATTTCACACTCAATTAACTTTAGAGGTGAATGGGATTCTACTACACAGTATTACTACAATGACCTAGTTACATACAAAGGATCATTGAAAAAAGCACTAAAAGATACCATTGGTGACACAGCGCCAGATCAAGGTGTAGCAGTTATGGCAACTTCTACATTGGTTGATGCAAACGCAGATAAACGTAGTTGGAAAAACTCTTGGCAAGATGTACTAGGTGGACAAGGTGATCTACCAAAAGGTGCTATTGTTTGGGGTCCAGATATGGGTCCAATGGGTTGGCCATACAAGCATACCAACCTAAGTTGTACCAATAACTACAGAACTAAATTTGCAATTACTAAAGACGGTAGTATCTACAGTGCCAGTCCGGGAACAAATGGTGGTGGTTCATTGAACATCAGTCAGCCAACCTATATGCAAGATGTAATATTCCAAGGTAACGCACACAAAGAAACAGATACATGGAATATGCAAACAGGTTATCAAAGAAAAGAATTCAAACGAAACGATAGACATCACAGTGATACACGCCCTGGTATGATTCAAATTGAATACGGTTATGGTTGGGGTTATTCACTAGATGAAGGCGGCAATGTTTGGCACTGGGGTTATGGTGGCCAAGGACAAGATGCAGGTAACTACAATAACCAAGGTCAAACTCATTGGATCCAAATGCCAGAAGATAAAAAAGTTATTAAAATTGCCGCAGATAGTCAACAAGAAGACAACACACATACCTGTCTAGCACTATGCGAAGATGGTACAGTAGTAACATGGGGTTATAATACATACGGACAGTGTGCTAGAGGTTATGCAGGACAAAACCCATCAACAGTATTCAATCTTCCAAAGTCATACTTTGATGGATTGAGAGTAATTGACATTGCCGCAACAGGTAATAACGATTCTACAATGTTTGCCAGAACAGAAGATGATCAAATTTGGTGTTGGGGTAGAGGTAATTCAGGTGTGCATGGACAGAACAACACTAATCACTACTACCTACCAGTTAAAATTCCAGGTTGGGATCCAGTAGCAAACGCTGGTATTAAAGTGTTTGTTGTGGCAGGTTATAACACTAATACATGTGCTTACATACTGGACGGCAATGGATATATTTGGCATTCAGGTTATAATGGTTATGGTCAAGCAATGGGCACAGACACAACCAATCACCAAGCAGGTTGGGTTAAGAGTTTAGCAGTACCAAACGGTGATATTGTTGATATTTGGCCAATTCATTGGAACAGTTATCACACAACATTTGCTAGAAGATCAGATGGTACTACATGGGTAGCAGGCTACGGTAGTGGTGGTTATTATGGTACTGGTACAGGTTCAAACTCAAACATTTCACCGCCGTCACAGGCTGATAAGATTAATAATTTAAGACAAGTACAGATTATGAGTACTTACAGTAATACACACATGGCAATGTGGTTAACAGACGAAGGTGAATTCTTCACACAGGGTTATGATAACTATAATACCAATCCAAACCCAATAGCAGGTAGTCCATGGAATGGTGAAGATGGAACATATAAACCATACCATACATTTAGACCTGCAGGTGAAAGAGTTAAGTTTTTCTGGATCAATGGTGTATACCAAAGTACTAACTATTTTGGACCTTATCCATATATGATCACAGATAGAGGAAGTTTATATCATTGGGGATACAGTGGTTACTCTACAAACGGCAGTAATTTCTTGTGTGGAAACCATCAATGGGCATACAATGGTAACCCTGGTGGAACAATGATACAGGGCGGTAACCCTAGATAAATATATTAAACAACGGAGAGAAATAAAATGGCAAAACAAATTTTTGGTGTAGCAAATATTCCATTTGATACTGACTACATCCAGCCTGATATCGGCGAGGCAGATCCAAGTACTGCGGTTCTATATCTTTGTGAATATGACAACAAGACATGGTATTCATATGATGATGCAGACGTTACAGTAACTGAAGGCCAAGGCGATTATGCAGTAAATATTCTGCAAGATAATGATGATGACAATGCTATCAAAGCGGCAATTAAACCATTAGTAGAAGAAATGAAAATGGAAGTTGCTGGTGTTGATAATGCACTGTTACAATCATACTCATTGGTAGAATTAATGGCTGGTGTGGTAGCAGATGATGCTACTATTAAAGCGGCTATTGCTCAGACTACAACTGACAAAGCGGCTATTGAAGCAAAATACGGATTTTAATTAAAAGGATTAAGCAATGGCGACTTTCGATATATCTAAGATTAAAATTACTTGGAAAGGTCAATGGCATGTTGAAACCAAGTACTACAAAAACGATATTGTACAATGGCAAGATCGTACATACCGTTGTATCTTAGATACACCGGACAGATTTGTTACAAGTTTTGATTCATTTGTTGATACAAGTCAATATCAAAACGATCAGCCATTTGTTAAACGTGTAACTATACGTCCTGATAATACTAAATTTTTCACACTGTTCATGCCCAGCAACTCAAGAGAACTTTGGACTTGGGAAATGTGGAGACGCTACGAACCAGGTGATATGGTAAAAAGTGCTGGTGCAGTATACATGTGTACAAAACGCACTCGTAGACACAATACATGGGTAGAAGAAACAGACTACTGGACAAAGATTTTAGAATCATCAAGTGGTGCAGACAAAAGAAATGAAATCGTCAGTTATGCCAACCGTGCTCCGTTAGGTTGGAAATATAACATGGGCGAAGGAAATGTCAATGCAGAATCAAACTATGCCGCTGGATTTGCTATTTGTTCAGATGGTAACTACAGACACGAAGGCGATTATATGCCTACTGGTAAAGGCGGTAAGTATGCTCGTAATGGATCAAGTCACTTTGCACTAGGTGGATTTACAATGACTGGCTGGTTAAATTCTACAGACAATGCCAGTTGGAATTCAAATGCCACTGGAAGATTAACAACTCCAGATGGTAAATCACCAAGAGTAATACAAATTACATCAGCATGGAATACTGCGGCAGTGTTAATGAACAACGGTGAAGTTTACATGTCTGGATACAACGGACATGGACAACTGGGCAACAGTAACACCAGTAATAGACGACATTGGATAAGAGCCGCGGCTGAAGATACAGTTGATTGGGAAGGTAATCCAATGCAATATTCCTTCAACAACACAAGAATGAAGAAAATAACTACAGGTACACAAATTGGTACAGCAGGATCAAACAATTTTTGTTGTCTAGACGAACACGGATACCTTTGGTTATGGGGTTATAACGGAAATGGTAACCTAGGATTTACACAGCACACACCAAGCAACAGCAACGATCTAACAAGTCCAAGCATTGGATTTAGTCACTATGGTAACTTTACTAGACCAGTTAGAATGCCAAAAAGATACTTTGATGGCAAACGCATAGTAGATGTTTACGGATTTGGTGGCGGTTCAGGCAGTAACTGGCATGCAATCGACGAAGACGGTTGCTTATGGGGTTGGGGTAACACCAACGACGGTGGACTAGGTATTGGTGGTGACGGCAATGACTACTACAATAACCAACCTATGAAAGTGCTAATGGATTGGTCAAAGCATGGCGGTATTAAAAAGATTCAACATGTTAGTGCTGATAATTCACAATCACAAACAGTTATTTTAACCAACGACGGCATACTATGGGGTGCAGGTTATGACTACTATGGTTGGATCAATGGTAACAGAGGTACTGGTGGTTCAACAACATATCATTCAAGATTCCGCAGACTAACTGGCGAAATGTGGCAAGGTAGAGTTGATAACTTCTGGTTTGTTGGTGACCAAGAAAAAGGCCTATATTGGACATTCAAAGATGATTGGGCAGTGTATGGTGTAGGCGGAAGTCCATACTATAGACTAAGTTCAAACTCAGACAATACCTATAACATTACAAGTGGTAATGGATATAAAATGCCAGGTCACTGGGTACTAGGACCTAGAGGTGCTAAACACATTACAACTTCATCTAATGGTAACTATTCAAGTACAACACAAACTTCATATTGGAGTACATTGGTTTTAGATGAAAACAACGACCTTTGGGTGTCTGGTTACAATGGCAATGGACAACTAGGAGCAAACAATGGTTCAAGTTCATCATCAAGTAATAATTGGCAAAATGATTACAATAGTCCTTACTACAATCTAGGTGATGAATACAATGGTTACAGTAGAATGAAACGTGCTTGGGAACCAGCAGGTATGACATTCACTGACGTTCACGGCAGTGGTTATACTCAATATGGTTATACAATGGCTAGAGACCATAAAGGTAGACCATACATTACAGGTGCATCAGGTGTTAGTAATAATGGATATGAATCAGGGCAGTACAACATGTGGGCCAATGAATACTACAGAACCACAGGATCAAATCCAGGTGCTTACCATGCATATCAATTCCATGGTGCAGGACCTTCAGACTAATTTATAAAATCACTGAATTTAAAACTATCAGATTCAGACCAAAGTGGCGCACTATTAAAACAGTTGCGCCATTTTTCTAATTTACCCATAAACATTTTTGGATATCTAAAAGTAGAATTAAGTTGTAGTTTTAGTTCTATAGCACGATCTGCCCAATATTCGCACTTCTGATAGATCTCATACATATCTATTTCACACGCAGTGGTTATATCTGTTCTAAAACTATCCTGTTGAAAAAGATCTATAATCCAACGATGTCTAGTACTGTCGTTATAGAATGTCATTGTGTGTCGTAGTTCATAAAACCAACACTCGACTGGATTTAGATGTTGTTTATATAGATTGGTTATACCTGGTTGCAGGAAGCGATAAGAAGTAGTTTCTAAGTGTAAACTTAAAAAACTAGTGTATATTTCTCTCTCAAATGGTTCCTGTCTCAGGTCTATTTTTTGTCTGTGTGTATGCCTGAGATTAGGAAAACTAATAATCTCTACCATAACACATGTATTTAACGGTTACAGAGAATATTACTTGTTTACTGCTATATTTTTTGCAAAATTATTAAGGATAAGTGTATCTTTGTGCGTATCATACACCTGTTGTATCTTAGAACAAATATTCTTGTTCAGTAATACTATTTTAGCACCAAAGTGTAGCGGAGTAGGAAAACTATTTAATGTTGTCCAACAGTAACCAGCAGTTTCATGATTGACCTGCGGATGTATTTCATTTGGAACTGTAACAACATATGTATGGTATTCAAAGTTTTCATCTTTACTTGTATATGTGTGTAACGGAATAATTTTTCCAATCATTGGTACAAAACCAATTTCTTCTTCTAATTCTCTAAGCAGTGTGTCTACTGGTTTTTCTCCTGGTTCGCTTTTACCTCCCCAAAAACACCATGTTCTACTATGCTTCACTGCATCACTTCTAAACTGTAAACAGATATTTCCTGTTTTCATGCTTAATAGTACTGCGCCACTTGCATGTTTCATTATAGATATATTCTCCAAAAACCAACTGAATAAACACCTTCATATGAATCAATCCATTGTTTATTCTGTCCGTCCCATTCATATTGTTTACTTGTATTTACGTTTGTTACAAATTGTGTTGACGTTGTATTACTTGCATCAAATACAGTTACCCATTGTGTACCATTATACTCAATGATATCATTTACTTTTGCAGTATTACCACTGCCCCATGCACTGTTAGTTCCGCTTGGTAGATTGTCTAGTATTAGATATCTTTGTCCTGTTGCCGCGGCAGGTATACCACCTGTTCCTGGTCCACTCTTAGTAGGATCAATAATACCATTTACTACACTCAATGTATCGTTGGGTAAACTGCTTGAATCTAATGTAATAAGAAGTTTGTTGGCCTGTGTTGGATGAAACTGTAGAGTACCAATAACATCTGTTGCATAACCTAAAGGATCACCTGCACTACTAGGACGTTTAAATCTAATATTAGATATACCACTTTTTAATTCACCAAATGGTTCTAGTATATCTTTCCACGATAGCAAGTTACCGTTGTTATCTACTTGCCCACCACTTTTAGTAAGTATAGTTCCTTCACCATTTAAAAATTGTACTTGATAGTCTTCTAGTGCTACTAAATTATATTGCGTTGGAGCACTTACAGGAATGCCTTCTTCAAACAGTTCCATTTCTCCGCTGTCTGTTTCTAGTTCTTGTAGTTTATTAATAATAGTATGAATAAGAGTTTGTCTGCGTACTTTTGCCGGAGGATTAATTAGCACAGGAAAATTAAATTCCAAACTAGCAACATCAATAATATCATCAACGCCTTGTGGTATTTGTCTAATACTCCACTGTACGTTGGTTAGTTCAACATATGTAAGTGCTGACCAATCAAATTCGTTATCACTTGTGTGTATGTTTAAACTTGGATTAAACAGTACAAGTATTTGTTCTAGTAGTTGTAGTTTTTGTTCTGTGTTTGATGTCCATATATCTAACTGCATTGTAATATCATATGGCACTGGCATATGACGTTCGATTGTATAGGTATCACCTACATCATTTTCATATTTTAAATCAGTTTGATTATATTTACGTTCATACACACGCACCTTTTCAACATGTGTTGGGTTTGCTCTATAGTCTGGCTTTATAGTCATACCAGTTATATACGAACTCATAAAAGGTGTAGTGTTGATTGTGTTTTCGCTGTTTTGACGAATAATTGCCGCCGCCATTCTATTCATATCACCATAGCGTACAGGAACTCTTTGAAACACTTGGTTACCGTTTGAGTCTCTGCCCATGCGTACACTGAATCCTCCAAACAGTCTGATAAACTGTTGAATGTAGCGTCTTATCTGTTCGTCGTAAAAGTAATCCATATTTTATTGTTCCATTATAACATCAATTGTTCAATTTGTCTAGCCATAATATTTATGGTGCTGAATTCTTGTATGGGTGACCTGCAGGTAAAAGACTAGTCATTCCCCATTTGTGTGCTATATAACCTTCTGCTTGTTCTATGTAAGTTTTGTCACCACCGCCTGTGCCAGGTTGACCTTGTGCCGTTATAAATTCAAACATTTTACCGCCGTATGATTGACTGCCTCTGTTTCTGAATATGTTCATTCCTGCTGTGGTTTTCAAATGGTTGTCGTAATCTGTTTCTGGTGTGAAGGCGTTGCTCCCGTTTATTCTAACACCAATTTCACCGTGAGATTTATCAAAGTAACACAATAACATAAAATTAGTATTTGGTTGGATAGGTGTCTGGGCAGTAAATTCTATCAAGTTACCTGCTGTACTACTGATCCTGTTTGTACTCAAACCATCAAGATCCAGTTCACCATCAAACTGGCTAGAACTACCTGAACTAATAGCATAGTCTCTGGCTGGTGATTCTGTGGTATCAAAACTCCATATTGAATCCTTGCTGTTGTTCGGCGTTGTTATGGTTCCTGCGAATATGGCCCAATGGTTACCCTGAGAGGCAATTGCAACAGCACCTGTGCTGAGATATTCATTTGAACTGTGATCAAACACAACAATTTGTTTGTTGTCTTCTGTGCCCTGTTGTGGAGTGTTGTTGATGTTAATTACATGGGGTTGACCGCCTGTAGTATTCCCTGATGAATCAGTGATGCTTGTTAATGCGTTACTGCCTGGCTGATAAGTGGTTGTTGAGGTATCGCTTGGATTGAGCCATATTCTTAAATTAATGCCTAAGTCTGTAGGTGCCCAAGGTGGCGCAGTATTAAAAGCACTTGCTCTACGTCCTGCTGTAAAACTACCTGTTACTGTTGATAATATTGGCATTATGCAAAACTCACCATTTGTCCAAGTACATTAACACCAAAACCATCGTCATATACTGTAAATGAGTATACATCTGTTGCATTTGCATTTCCTGTTGGAGGTGTACCACCTTGCCATTGGAAACTAGCAGGAGCAGTACCATTGAATAGTACGCTCTGAATAATTGTTGGTGCCGGACCGTTTTTAAGCATAATAGTAACATTGGTTGCACTTTGTGGACTTATTAGTAAGTTAACAATATCTGCAACATGATCAGCAGTTGGTGTGTCATGAATCATAACTTGTCCAAATGCCGCATCGTATGGCACATTACCAGGACCTTGTCCAACTAATGGTACATATCTTTCTTGTACACCTGCCGCCATTGTAACGTTGTTACTAAATGTTGGCGATCCGCTAATTGTAATGTTATTAAAGTTAAGCAATGCATCATTAGTACCATTACCCATTACAAGATTATTACCTAATCCTGAAGGTAAACTTTGTGCAATGTAAACATCACCATCTTGCAATGCACCTGCACCACCGTTGATGTTAACAAAACCACCTGTACTGTTTAGTGCAGTTGCTTCACCTGCTTTAATAGAAATATTAGTACCGTTTGCATTAACACTATCCGCTAATGGATTAATAGTATCTGTTGTAACACTATCAAATTGAACATTGTCTGTTGTGTTAAGTGACTGATCGTAACTTGAACCACCTGATGGTGCAATCCAGGAATAATCTCCTGCACCTGAAAGAGCACTAGCGTCCCAACTTAGAACATATCCGTCTGTTGGTGCTGTACCACCTGCCCATATGTGATTATCGATAGTGTCATTGAATGCACTTCCACCAGCGATACTTGCACTACCAAAGTGAATTGTTGTACCTTGTAAATCAAGAGTTGCACCAGGTTGACAATTAAAACTACCAGGTGATCCAAGGCTTATATTGGTTGTTTGAATATTACCTGTAAATCTTTGCTGATCAACATCTAATAGCACACTAGTTGTTGGATTTGCTGGATCACTTACTACATCACCATAGTACCATGCTGTACTTGCTGTGTGTATGCTTGGTGAACCTGTGTTGCCCAATACATGATGTGCAGTGTCTGTTGGGTCTGCAGGATCTGTTGTTATTTTACCTGCATATTGTGATTGTGTTGCAATATGTCCTGAACTGCCTGTTCTGCTGTCAATTAAAAGGTTTACTTCATCTTGAAAAGCAACAAATTTGTATTCACTTGAACTGCCATCATACAATAAGAAGTCACCACTTGCTACTGTGTCAACACTGTCAACATCTATTAGCGAAGCCACGTTAGTAGCACCGCCGCCTGCAGGTGCACTCCATTCAAGTTCAACTGGATTAGTTCCGGCTGTTAGCACGTCACCTGTGTTTGGTGTTGCTTTAGGAAATTTGTACAAGTCGTACATCATAACACTGTGGGCATCTGCTGTTCCAAGACCCAAGTGTAACAAACCACCTACTGGAGGATTCAGTGCTACATTTAAACTTGCGGCTGTAATAATTTTACCATTTACATCTAAATCACCACCTAGTTGTGGTGTTGTATCATCTACTACATCACCTAATCCAGTACCAGTACCATTTAGTGTCCATGCATAGTCCGTACCGTTCCAAGTTAATACATAACCTGCTGTTGGATTGCTTTGATTTAAATGTAAGTCTATGTTTGTGCCAAGTGTTCCAACAGTTTGGTATGGTGATAGATCTGTATAGTTTGCTAGTTGTATCCAGTTACCACCATGAGCAAAATAACCTGCTCCTGTG
>Ga0163109_10001425_pt1 | contig 18868 bp, 25 predicted proteins | sample CRUFie1St13metaG_FD_108704 | JGI IMG/M metagenome (GOLD analysis project Ga0163109, IMG submission 108704) | Marine microbial communities from the Costa Rica Dome - CRUD Field 142mm St13 metaG | ecosystem: Environmental > Aquatic > Marine > Oceanic > Photic zone | place: Costa Rica: the Eastern... | reverse complement strand
TCTTCATTTCTTGCAGGAATCAATACTGAAACCAATGATGAATATTTATTATGATCATTGAGCATGGGTTTCTTAATAAATACTAAATTTATTACCCCCATTATTGCTACAAGGATTGAAAATGCAAAAAGAGAATAAAATAAAAAGATTGCAATAAATTCAAATAAGATTCTCACTTTTATGCTTTCCTTTCATTTATCCAGTTCCTGAATATAATTTTTTGATTTAATTCTTTTCTATGTTTGTACATTACAAGAATAAAATTAATTAGGTATATTACTATAAATTCAAGCTCAAATGAAAAAATTAAAACCCAAATCAGTATACCAATCCAGCCAAATAATATGGTCCAAATATGAGTTTTTTGAATTAAATGAGAAAAAGCCATCATTAAGCAAATTAATGGGCCAATTACTCCTGAAGAAATTGCTAACCATATTCCGCAAGTTACAGATAATGATTTACTTCCCTTAAATTTCAGAAATGGTGAAAAAATACTTCCACTTATGGCTGCCAAACAAATAAAAATTAATTCATAACTATTCATTCCATAATTTATAGCAAAATAAACTGGAAAAAATGATTTTGAAATATCTAATAATATCGCTATTAGGCCAACCTTAATTCCTGACAATTTAATAGTGTTAGTGCCACCTGGATTTTTATCCCCGATAGTTCTGATATCTGATTTTGAAAATACAAAACCTAAAATTAATGACCATGGGACAGATGACGATACAAAACTAATTAAAATCCATAGTAGAAGACTCATAATTTAAAACCTCTATGAAATAATTTAAAAGATTGATTTTAAAATTACAAACTTAGAGCTAGCTAAGATAATAGGTAAATGAATTTAATCCAAATTCATATATGACCCACGCTCTAACAATAAAGAAAAGTGTGATAAGGAAAATTATTCCAAAAAGTGATGCAATGAAACTGGCCCCAAGAAGTAAAATCCAAGGGTTTATTGTTAACGTTTTTGCTTCTGATTTATCCATATTCAAATATGATATCATTCAATTATTATGAATGAAACACTTACTGATTTATTAAATAAAGTTTTTTCAATTTTATCTATAGTTTCAATAATATTTTCTTTAATCATTATTACAATCTTTATTATTAGGTCTCCTAAAAATAATTTAGTATTAAATACTAAAAATATTTTGATTGAGTACAATATACTTTTTGCATGGACTATTGCATCTCTAGCTTCAATTGGAAGTTTATTTTATTCTGAAATATCTGGATTTGTCCCATGTACATATTGTTGGTACGAAAGAATTGCAATGTATCCATTAGTTATAATTTTGGGAGTGGGCCTCATAATAAAAAATAATCAATCATGGCTTTTTGGCTTTCCTTTATCTGTAATTGGATTACTAATTACAATTTATCATTATCAACTACAAATATTCCCGAACCAAAATTCTTTTTCATGCTCAACTGAAGTAAGTTGCACTGGCACATGGATAATGGAATTTGGTTTCGTGACTATGCCATTTATGGCATTATCAACATTTTTACTAATTTCTGTATTATTATTATTACCAAATATAAAAAAATTAAAATGAGTACGAATAAACAATCAAATAAGAAGAATTTAACACCAATATTTGTTTCTGCTATAGCAGGTTTAGTTGTTATATTTTTTATAGCCCTTTTTCTTATCCAACCTTCATCGAATGAAAATTATCTTGGTGGAGATATATCTGTTACAGGCGAAGAATTACCTGATCTTTCAGCAGATTTCAACAGGGATTGTGTGCTATTTGAAAATTTGAATTATTGCCAACAACTTGAACCAGCTGCAAAAATGAAATCACCTATTATTACTGGCACAGATCTGGATGGAAATTCATTATCTTCAGATAATGGCGCGCCAACAATTTTACTCTTTCTTGCTCATTGGTGTGGTTATTGCCAAGTTGAAGTAGAAGAAATTCAAGAGTGGGCTAATAATGGTGGCAACATGGGAGACGTAAAACTATATTCAATACTTACATCTATTAATTCTGGCCAACCTAATTATCCACCAGACAAATGGGTCAAATCGGAAGGCTGGCAGTTCCAATCATTTACAGATAATGAATTAAGCGGTGTTGCTCAACATTTTGGTATTAGAGGCTTTCCTTTTTGGGTCTTAATTGATAGTAATGGAGATATAGTTACAAGGCTTTCTGGTTCTTATACAAAAGATCAGTTCGAAGTAATTTTAAGTAATTTAGAACAATACGATAAAGAAAATTAAATTCAGTTTCTATTTTAATAATTTGTAGAAATAAAATAATCTGATTTAATATATTTGTAATTTATATAAATCATTGTGTTTTCGATCAACTCTCAATAATCAAAAGGTGAACAAAGAAAATATAAAAAAGTTAATATCGCTAATAATTGAGGGATCTGGAGATAATCATACTCGAGATGGCCTTAAAGGTACGCCAGAAAGAGTTGCAAACCTTTATGAAGAACTATTTTCAGGATATAAAAAAGATATTAATGATGTAGTAAATAATTCGCTGTTTAATACAACTTTGGATGACATGATTGTTGTTAAAAATATTGAATTTTCAAGTATATGTGAACATGAAATGACACCTTTTTTTGGAATGGTAAATTTAGGTTATATACCAAATAAGAAAATAATAGGTCTTTCAAAAATTCCTAAAATAATTGAAATTTTTTCTAAAAGATTACAAGTGCAGGAAAATTTAACTAATCAAATTTCAACAGCCTTAGATTCTATAATTTCTCCTCATGGATTAGGGGTTGTTGTAGAGGCAAGGCATACTTGTTCAATAATGAGAGGAGATAATTTTTCTAGTTCAAATTTAATTACAAGCTCCATGCATGGTTCGTTTAGAAGTAATTTAAAGACAAGACAAGAATTTTTAAGCCATATTGAAAAAAATATCTTATGAGTGACCAAATTATATTAAAAGGGATAATATCTGAATGCATTATAGGTATTAATGATTATGAAAGAAAAAACAAACAGAAAGTAATTGCTGACATTACAATATTTCATGATTTTTTAAACTTAGATGATGATATAGAAAAAACAATAAATTATTCTGATATTTATAAATTCACAAAGAAATTTATTTCCGGAACAAGTTACAATTTAATTGAAACACTTGGCAATAACTTAGCAAAAAAAATAATTGAAGAATTTAATATTAAAAAAATTAAAATTGAATTATTTAAACCTACTGTTTATGAAAAAGATGAAACAGTGTCAATTAAATTAGAAAGGGAATTAAAATAAATCATTGTTAATAAGTTTTAATAAATATTATAAAATCAAATTATGTTATCTGTTGGGTGCTTAAAAGAAAATAATGATCATGATTTCAGGGTGTCTTTGACACCAGAAACTTCAAATAAATTAATTAAAAAGAATATTAATGTATATGTTGAAGAGAATTGTGGAATAAAATCTGGTTTCAGCAACGAAGATTATTCAAGAGTAGGCGTAGAAATATTAAAAAAACAAGAATCATTAATTGATAAATCAGACATATTATTATCAATAAACCCTCTTGATATAAATTTTAATAATGTTTCTAAAAATGCTAAATCAAAAATATTTATTGGAAATTTTAACTTCAACGATTTGGTTCCAGATAAAAGATTTACTTTTCTGGCGTTAGAAAAAATCCCAAGAATTGCAAGAGCTCAATCAATGGATATACTTTCATCTCAGGCTTCTATTGCTGGCTATCAAGCATCTTTATTAGCTGCTAATCATTTAAAAAAATACTTTCCTATGCTTATAACTGCTGCTGGCACAATCTCTCCGGCAAAAATTTTAGTAGTAGGTGCTGGAGTGGCTGGTTTACAAGCAATAGCAACCTGCAACAGATTAGGAGCCAAAGTAATAGGGTTTGATGTAAGAGAATCAACAAAAGAGCAAGTAGAAAGTGTGGGGGGGAAATTTTTACAACTGGATTATGAATATAATGACTCAGATAAACAAGGTTACGCTAAAGAACAATCCGATGAAATACAGAAAAAGCAAAATGAAATGCTCTCAAAATATATAGAAAATTCTGATTGTGTAATTACAACTGCTGCAATTCCTGGAAAGCAAGCACCTAAAATTGTTACTAAGGAAAATATTCAAAATATGAATCATGGAAGCGTGATTATTGATTTAGCAGGAGAAACAGGAGGTAATTGTGAACTTGGAAAATATGGAGATGTTGAAATTCATAGTGGTGTAACAATTGATAAACCAAAAAATATCACAAATTTGGTTGCAGAGCATTCGAGTTTAGTTTTTTCAAGAAACGTTGAATCTTTTCTAAATTTAATAATCAAAGAAGATAAAATTAATCTAGATCTAAATGATGAAATTATAAAATCTACTAATCTTAATTTGGGGGATTCAAATGAATAATGAACTTTACCTGATTATTATATTTGTAATGGCTATGATGCTTGGTTATGAACTTATAAAAAAAATCCCACCAACATTACATACACCTCTTATGTCAGGAACAAATGCAATTTCAGGAATTGTAATTATAGGCTCAATATTAGTCATTACTAGCAGCACAGACTTAATAGTAAATATTTTAGGTTTTATATCTCTTCTACTTAGCAGCATAAATGTTTTTGGGGGATTCATAGTTACTGACAGGATGTTGGAAATGTTTAAAAAGCCAAAAAATAAGGATAAAAAATAATGGAGTCGACGTACATAATTTTTTATTTCATTTCATCAATACTTTTTATTTTAGGTATAAAAATGTTGAGTAGCCCAACTACTGCAAGAAGAGGAAATTTAATTTCATTTATGGGAATGTTACTTGCTGTAACAACTACCCTGCTAATTGTTGATTACAATTTGGATTCAATTGTTTTCATTTCTTCAGGAATCTTTGTTGGAGGTGTTGTAGGATTAATTTTCGCCAAAAAGGTTCAAATGACTTCCATGCCTCAAATGGTAGCAATATTTAATGGTCTTGGAGGATTAGCTTCATCCTTAATAGCATTTTCTGAAATAATAAGATCCGACAGAACAATTTCTTTAAATATAATATCTATAAGCATACTGATAAGCATTCTTATCGGGTCAGTAACTTTTTCAGGGAGCATTACTGGCTTTTTAAAATTGCAATCTTTAATTACAGGCAAGCCAATATTATTGCCATTAAGAAATTATCTAAATTTTATTCTTTTAGTTTCAATAATTGGCTTAATGGTGGCTAGTTTTTTTTATAATGAACAAACATTAATCTTCTACATTCTAATCAGTTCTTGTCTTTTACTTGGCATTTTAATCGTCTTGCCAATAGGGGGAGCTGATATGCCCGTTGTAATTGCATTATTAAATTCTTACTCAGGAATTGTTGCAGCATTTACAGGGTTTATTTTTAGTAATATTGCGTTAATAATTAGCGGCTCTTTGATTGGTGCTTCAGGTCTAATTTTAACGAGAATTATGACTAAAGCCATGAATAGGTCTTTGGCAAATGTAATACTTGGGGGGTTTGGTGCAACAAAGGAAAATATCAATGATGAGGCTTCTGATAAAAGCTATAAATCTGGGTCAAGTGATGATGTTGCATCTCTTCTAGAATATTCTGAAAACATTATAATTGTGCCTGGGTATGGCCTAGCAGTTGCACAAGCTCAGCATTCAATTAAAGAATTATTAGATATTCTAATTGAACAAGGAAAAAATGTTGTTTTTGCTATTCATCCTGTTGCTGGAAGAATGCCAGGTCACATGAATGTATTATTAGCTGAATCAAACATTGACTATGAACTTTTATTGGATCTTGATCAAGTTAATGAAAAGTTTTCACAGACAGATGTTTCAATAATAATTGGAGCAAATGATGTTGTTAATCCTGCTGCAAAGTTAGATGAAAATAGTCCAATTTATGGAATGCCAATACTAGACGTTGAAAAATCAAAATCAATTGTTGTTTTGAAAAGATCAATGAACCCGGGTTTTGCAGGCCTAGATAACAATATTTTTTACAATGAAAAAACTGTTATGTTTTTTGGTGATGCAAAAAACTCTATAGATTCTTTAACAAAGTCATTTAAAGAATTGATATAAGATTGTATTAATTAACTTGTAACGTTCCAGCCTGAAACAGCCTTAAGTTCAACGAATTCCAATAATCCGTGCAAACCACCTTCTCTTCCATTGCCAGATTGCTTACTTCCTCCAAAAGGACTTCCGGGTGCTCTTCCAGCTCCATTAACTTCCACCATTCCTGCTCTTAATCTTCGTGCCATTCTTTGAGTTCTATCTTTATCTCCACTTTGCACATAATGAGTAAGTCCGTAATTAGTGTCGTTAGCAATTTCTACAGCTTCGTCTTCACTTTGGAAAGGTATAATTGATAAAACAGGACCAAATATCTCTTCCCTGGCGATTCTCATTTCATTATTTACGTCAGCAAAAACAGTTGGTTTTATGTAATAACCTTTGCTCATTCCGTCAGGACGCCCTGTTCCTCCAGTTACTAGATTAGCACCTTCATCAATTCCTGATTGAATAAGATCTTGAATCTTATCAAATTGAGCCTTTGAAACTACTGGACCAATATGGTCTCCTTGTTTATCAGACGAATCAACAGTTGTTGCGCTAAAAATTTCTTTAGCATATGACACTGCTTCTTCATATGAAGATTTTTCTACTAACATTCTTGTAGGTGCATTACATGATTGGCCTGAGTTTTTTAAAACCCTATCTGCTCCTCTTTTAACAGCACTTTTTACGTCTGAATCAGAAAAGATTACATTTGCTCCTTTTCCACCTAATTCTAATGCCACTCTTTTTATTGTATTTGCTGATCCTTTACTTACAGCAATTCCAGCTCTTGTTGATCCTGTAAAGCTCATCATGTCAATGTCTGGATGCGCGCTCATTGCTTCACCAACAGTAGGACCATCTCCATTAATAAGGTTAAATACTCCAGGCGGAAAACCAATTTCATCCATCATTTCTGAAAATAACATCGATGACATTGGAGCAATCTCAGACGGTTTTAGTATCATAGTACAACCAGTAAGAATAGCGGGTATAACTTTTAAAGTTACTTGGTTCATTGGCCAGTTCCATGGAGTAATTAATCCACAAACTCCAATTGGCTCATAAATCATTTGTTCATCCGGCGTGTCAGATCTTAATGGATGTTCAAATTTAAAATTTTTCATTGCTGCAATAAAATTTTTCATATGTTTAGAGCCCGCAGTTACTTGATCGTTTGTGGCCATTTTTATTGGCGCACCCATTTCTGATGATATTGCCTCAGCCATATCTGAAGACCTTCTATCATACAAGGCTATAAAATCCTCAACTAATGAAACTCTTTCTTTAACTTCGCTAAAGGCCCATGATTCGAAAGCTTTTTTGGCAGCTTGAACTGCAAGATCTAGATCTTCTTTTGAGCCAAGTGAAATTTGTGCATAACTTTCTTCGGTAGAAGGATTAGTCACATTAAAATTATTTTCTTTGATTGGCTTTACCCATTCTCCGTTAATATAAAATTTTGTTTTATCAATCATTTGAACACCCCATAATAATATTTTTAGTATTAATTATTATAACAATTCTTTACCAAATTAGTTAACAAATAAAATTTTTATGGCGCCCCTGCCGTGATTCGAACACGGGACACCTGGTTTAGGAAACCAGTGCTCTATCCTCTGAGCTACAGGGGCATTTTAGTTAGTTAGTTCATTTATTATTTTTGAACATGTATAAAGAGATTGCTCTAAATTAACACCTTCACAAAGGATAATAAAATTTGCATAAATAGCATATCCTCCATATTTAGGTAACGGAGAACCGTCTGGTCCACCCGAAGTTCTTCTGTTTTTTATACCTTCTGACCATAGTGCATTTTTTTTAGTTAATACTGCGTTTTTTCCACTTGAATCTTCAGCATAAATTTGTCCATATTTAACAGCTTCATCGTGGTTTTCATAAAATCTTACTTCAAAGTCTCTCATCCCTCCTACTGAACCACCAAGTGATTGAAATCTAGCACTACCTTCGTCTGCATCTTTATCTTTCCAAAATCCCCAATAAACAGATTTAGATTTAGGTAAATCAACGTTATCGTATTCTTCACCAATTTTAAAACCTAAATTTTTAAAGTCATCTATTGAATAGATATCAGTTGTATTTGAAATTTGAGGAAACTTTGAAGTTTGAGATTCACTACATGAGATAAAAATTATTATTATTATTATTATTATTTTATTCATAATATAAATCTTAATACCTTAAATTAATTTATTGAAGTGATCATTTGCCTAAATTTCTCAAATTGTCAGCACAGTTATTATTTTTCAATAAAAGTGTATTTTGAAATTAAAAATGGCATAATTACCCAATGAATAAAAAAATTTCAATATGCCTGATAATTTTAATTGTTCTATCATGTTCATCTGTTGCACCTCTTAAAGAAAGCAATAAAATCTATACAATGGATGATGTGTCATCAGTTGGTTTTAAAGTAAAAAAAGATTTTTCAACAGAATTCCCAAATTCAATTGAGGCTAAATGGGGGTTCCATAAAGGAAGAGACGTAGCTGTAGTTAGATATCCCTCTATTGAATTAGCAAAGTCGTCAGGTTTAACTTCTGGCATAGAACAAACTGAGCTGATTGAAGTTGTTGAAAAAAATATTGCTTACGGAACTAAAGTTGAAAGGACAGAGTGCAGAGGGACTGCACAAAATAAACCAAATTCATCAGATGTATATAAATCATATCCTAGAGGAAGTATAGGTAAAGAAAACTTACTTCTTATAAATAAATTAAAGTTTTACGAGGATACAGAGACTTTAACAAAAAGACCTTCCCATGAACCCTGTGTAAGAAGAGAGCCTATGTACACAGAATTCATAATATTTGGAAATCTTCTAATAATGGCAGAGCCACTCGCAACTGAAGATAAAGATGGCACTATAAAGTTTCTTGAGGATACTGCAAGAAAGTTACCATAATGCCAAATGATAAGCCAAAAGTAAGTTTAGGTATACCTCTTTACAATGAATCAGAATTTCTTGAAGAAACGATTATTTCATTATTAAATCAAACTTACAAAGATATCGAAATTATAGCGATAGATAATAATTCATCAGATGATAGTTTTAAAATTCTTCAAAAGTACTCTAAAAAAGATAAAAGGTTAAGGATATATAAAAATAAATATAATATTGGACAATCTGCAAACTTTAACTTAGTTTTTGAAAAATCCGAAGGCGAATATTTTTCATGGATTGGTGCTCATGACAAGTATGAAAAAAATTATGTAAAAAATTTGCTAAATAAATTTGATAAAAATCAAAATATTTCTGTCGTTTTTTCAAATGTTTCAAACATCGATAAAGATGGTAATTACATGAATACAGAAAAAAATATTGGATTTGAATTAAAAAATAAAAGCTCTTTATTCAGGCTTCTTAAATTGCCATGGGTAATTAAAGGTAGTGGAGATATTGTTATGGGAATGTATAAAAAAGAATTGTTGAAAAAAACCACGCTTTTCTCAAAGGGTGTAATGTGGCCAGACGTATTTTTGATTCATCAAGTATCAAAACTCGGAAAAATTATCAAAGAAGAAGAGAATTTAAGAATTAGAAGATATTTTAGAGATGATGAAAAAGATTTTAAAAATTGGGAAGAAAAATATATTAAACAGACCGAACGCTATAGAAGCTCAACCCAAATAGGAATTAATAAATTAAGTTTACCTCTAAAATTGCCAGTCCTATTTTTATCTTGGAAAATTTTACTTGAGATGGGTATCAAGAAAATATACAACCCAATTAATTTAATTGTCAGCTTATATCTCTTTGCAAATTTCACACTGAAAAGGAAACATGCAATTTGGATAGATCTAAAGAGAGTATTTAAATAATTAATTTATTTTTCCAAAAAAATGTTGGTATGAATAGTTTTGAGGATCCTGAGTTTTCATTAATATTTTTTTAACTAAATTTTTTAGTTTTATTTTTTTACTTTCATTATTATTCCTTACATCAACGTCTGTATATGGAATATTTAATAAATTTAATTCATTTATTTTGTAAAATTTTGAAATAGTATTACTCACTGAATCAGTAAGTAAATCATTATTCTTATTCAAATTTCTATTAAGGGAATAAATGTAATTAGATTTCTGATTATATACTTTTTCAATGTATGATTTGACCTGACCAGAACTCATTTCTTGGAAAGAACATATATTTATAGTCGCATCAAAACTTTCTTTGTAATTATTGAATTCTGTATTTGGAATTAATAAGAAATCACAATCATTTAAAGATGATGTTTCGTAATTAAATAATCTAACATTTTTACCTGGAAACAAATCAGAAAGATATATGTATGAAAACATTAAAGTTTCAGGAAGATCAACAATGATAAATTTTAAATTATCAACTAATTTTGAAAGATAATAAGTAAATCCGCCCCAACCTGCCCCTATTTCGCATACAACAGGATCATTAAGATTTTTTAAATAATCTAAAATTCCTGATTTCTCTAATGCTATTGCACATTCATAATATTTTAATGTGTCTTTATTGAATAATTTTCCATCAAATTCGTAACCAAACCCTCCTAAATTTTTCGGCTCAGGAACAATAAGGTCTGCAGTTGTTAAGGAATTGAGCAGCTCTAGTTTTGATTTATATTTATATGAATTATAAGCATGGTGACTTCTGTATTGGTATGGCAACTCGCCTGTAATGTGATAGCAATGGTGCCTTAAACTGTTAATTATTGAAGGCGGTGCTTCAAGCATATAACTGAAACCATCAACTTCTTCAGCCCAATAGTCACTTATAGAACTTTTTTGTTTCAAAATTAAATCTTTGAATGAGGGCAAAATTCTTTGGTAAGTTAAAAATGCATTTGAATCTTTATTTGATACAGTATATTCACTCATAGTTAATCATAATAACAAATATATTAATTTTATTGATATATAAGATTAAATTATCAGTTTCTAATCAAGGTTTAAACGATTGATAGATGTATGAATAAATATCTATTACAATTATTTAAATGAAAGCATTAATTTTAGCTGCAGGCAAAGGAACAAGACTTTATCCAGCAACTAAATCAACCCCAAAACCTTTAATGCCACTTGCTGGCAAAGAAACTCTTTGTTACATAATTGATGAAATTATTGAAAACAATATAAATGATATAGGGGTAGTTGTATCGAATGAAAATGAAAATGAAATATCTTCTTTTATTAAAAAAAATTACCCAAATAATAATATATTAACTATTGTCCAGAATGAGCAACTTGGTGTGGCTCATGCAGTAAAAATATCTAAGCAATTTATTAACCAAGATAACTTTATTTTGTATTTAGGAGATAACCTTTTTGAAAATGGAATTAATAAATTAATAAATGAATTTCGAGAAAACAATAATAATATTATTTCACTAAAATCAGTTGATGACCCTAGAAAATTTGGAGTTGCAGAAATTGATAAAAATGGAAATTTGTTAGGTATTACAGAAAAACCAGATGATCCTAAAACTTCATTAGCAGTAGCAGGGATTTATGGTTTTAATAATAAAATATTTGATCATATCCAAGATATAAAAAAATCTAAAAGAGGCGAATATGAAATTACTGATGCAATAAAATTATCTCTTAATTCATCTGAAACTATAAACACACAGATAATTGATGGATGGTGGATTGATACAGGAAATCTCCATGATTTTCTTGAAGCTAATGCTCTCAAAATAAAGAGCAATAAAAATAATGATGAAGCATTATCTAGTTTTTCTGACCCTAAGAATGACGGGAGGTGTTTAATAATGAAGAATTCAATTATTGAGAATTCTCATATAAAAAATTATTCTTCGATCGGTAATAATGTAAAAATTTTAAACTCAGAGATTGAAAATTCAGTAATACTTGATTACTGTGAAGTCGAGAATTATAAATTGAAAAATTGTATTATTAGTAAACAGACGAAACTCGTTAATCCTAGTTCAAATATGAAGATTATTGAAAACAAGATAATATAAATATAAATCTCTGGAGGTTAAAAATTTATGGATGTAATAATCTTTTGCGGAGGAAGAGGATCTAGGATGAGTGATGAAACTTACGATAAGCCGAAACCCATGATAAGCATTGGTGATAAACCTATTCTTTGGCATATTATGAAAATGTATTCCAATAAAGGTTTTAACAGATTCATTTTAACTTTAGGTTATAAAGGTGATGTCATAAAAAGTTGGTTTGATAAAAATTTAAATAATGAAAATTGGGATATAAATTTTATTGATACAGGTATAGATTCGGAAAAAGGGGCGAGGCTCAAAAAAGTTGAAAAAAACGTTGGTTCTGATAATTTTCATGTAACATACGGAGATGGTGTTAGCGATATAGATTTAAGTAAGTTAGTTGAATTTCATAACGAACACAATGGCGAAGCTACAATGACAGTAGTTAGGCCTCCATCAAGATTTGGATTTGTTTCTTTAGATGGAAATATAGTTGATGAATTTGAAGAAAAACCTCAAATGCAAACAGGATTTATTAATGGAGGATTTTTTATATTTAATAAAAGCATATTTAATTATCTAAATGATAAAGATGACTGTGATTTGGAATATGGCACTTTAGACGTAATTGCAAAAAAGAAGAAATTACATGCCTTTAAGCATAATGGTTTTTGGCAATGTATGGATAATATTAGAGAGAAAGAATATTTAGATGAAATAATAAAATCTAAAGAAATACCGTGGTTAGAAAATAATGTTTAACAACATATTTAATCAAAAAAAAGTAATTGTAACTGGCAATTCTGGATTTAAAGGAAGTTGGTTATCGATATGGCTTAGAAATCTTGGCGCTAAAGTACACGGAATATCTTTTGATCCACCATCCGACCCAAATATGTTTGAATCTCTAAAAATTGAAAATAGGATTGATTCATTTCACAAATTAGATATTGCAGAAAATTATTCTGAAGTAAATAAAATAATTTCAGATATTAATCCTGACTTTGTTTTTCACTTAGCAGCACAGCCATTAGTATCGGTATCTTATAAAGATCCACTTTTCACAATTAAGACAAATGTTCTAGGAACCGCAAATATTCTAAATTCAGTAAAAGATCTAAATAAAAAAGTTACTTCAGTAATAATAACTAGTGACAAATGCTACGACAATCTTGAATTAGATAGAGGCTACAATGAAGAAGATTTGCTTGGCGGTAAAGATATATATAGTGGTTCAAAGGGAGCAGCTGAATTAATAATAAAATCTTTTTACAATTCTTATTTTAAAAATCATAAAAATGATTCTGTAATAGCTTCTGCAAGAGCTGGCAATGTTATTGGTGGTGGAGATTGGGGGAAAGATAGAATAGTGCCAGACGCAATTACATCATGGAGTAAAAATAATAAGTTATCTATTAGAAATCCAAATTCAACCAGGCCTTGGCAGCACGTACTTGAACCTTTAAGCGGATACCTAAATTTAGCATGTAAATTATACTCAGATAATAAATTAAATGGTGAAAATTTTAATTTTGGTCCTGACAAATCTAGCAATAAAACTGTCAAAGAATTAATTGAAGGGTTATCTTTAAGGTGGGGATTTAATGATGTAAGTGAATCATATTCTGTAAATCAAACTGATGAATTTCATGAAGCAGGATTGCTACAATTAGATTGCTCAAAAGCAAAGGAAAAAATAGATTGGTTGCCTAATTTGTCTTTTGACCAAATGATAAATTTCTCCTCCGACTGGTATAGAGAATTTTATAAATCTAATGACATTGAAGAAATGATAATAACTTCAGAAAATCAAATAAAAAGTTATATAGATATTGCATCAAAAAAAAATTATTCTTGGACAAATTAAATGGAAGAAGTTCAAATAAGAGATTTATCAGTTGTTAGCAATAAAAAGGGTGATATTTTAAAAGGTTTTTTAAAATCTGATAATTTCTCTTTTGATGTTCAAGAAGTTTATTTTAGTGAAATCAATCCAAACGAAATAAAAGCATGGAAAATGCATAAGAGTATGACGTGCAATTTGATCGTTGTTCATGGTGAAATAAAAATTGTGATCCAGAAAAAGGATAATAATTTTATTGAAGAAATATTATCAAAAGAAAATCATAAAATGATTACAATACCTCCAAATTATTGGTTTGGTTTTCAATGTGTTTCAAAAGAAACTAGCCTCTTAGCAAATATCACAAATCATGAACACAGTGATATTGAATCAGAGCAAATTAACCTCGAGAAAATTATTTTTGACTGGAACTAAAATGAATATTTTATTAATTGGGTCTTCTAAATTCATCGGCTCTCATTTGCTGGATAGACTAGTTAAAAAAAATGATATAGATAAAATTTCATGCACCTATCTTTCAAATAATCAGTCAAGTTTTTATGAAAAAGAAAAAATAACATTTAATAAATGTGACGTAAGAAAGTTTTCAGATATCCAAAGAAATTTAAGAGTATCACATGCGGATTTAGTTATTTATATGGCATCTTCTAGATATTTTCCTAAACCAATAAATATTAATGATCATATAGAAATAAATATTAACGGAATTAAAAATTTAATTGAAGCATGCAAGCAAAATATAAGGAATCCTCAAGTAATTTTTATAAACAGTGGATCATCAAAACTTGACTCAAAAAAAAATAATATTGGTTATTCTTTTTCAAAAAAGAATTCTTCAGAAATATTTCATAACGCAATTAATAATAATGAAATTTCAGGTACAGAAATTAATTTATTTACGCCTTATGGGCCTAGAGATTATAAATACAGATTAATCCAATCGTTTACAATTGGATTAATTAATGGTGAAATACCAAAAATTAATAATCCAAATTCACAAAGAGATTTTATTTACATTGATGATGTAATAGATATTATTGAAAAAATAATACATTCAAATCAAAAAATTAGTTCAATAGATGTAGGAAGTGCTAAGCCAACATCTGTATTAGAAATTGTAAAAGAAATATCCAGAATTATGGAAATTAAAAAAGAAATAAAATTAGATCATATTGAATCCAAAGAAGAAATTTCTTACATGAAAGCTGATCTTTCTATAGCTAATGAAAAATTTAATTGGTATCCAAAAATAGATTTAAATGATGGAATATTTAGTACTGTAGAATGGATTAAAAAAAACTACACAAATTATTATGAATAAGTGCTTTGTATGCAATAAAAAATTATCTGAAAATATTTTAGACCTTGGCTTAAGCCCAATAGCCAATAATTTAGAGTCAGACATAATTCAATCCCAGGGTGCAAAAAAATATCCTTTAAATTTAAGTATTTGCAGGTCAAATTGTAACCATGTCCAAATAAGCGAAATTGTGGATCAAAAAGAAATTTTTAATAATTATTTTTACATGCCATCTATATCCAAAACTTTGACAAAACATTTAAAAGAAATTTCTAAAGACATAAGTAAGAAGTTTAAAGTTAATAGCAATTCTTTTATTGTTGATATTGGCTCTAATGATGGAACTTTTTTAGAGTCCGCATCAGATATTTCTAAAAATATTATTGGCATAGACCCTGCAAAAAATCTTTCAGATATTGCCAATAGAAAAGGCATAAAAACCATTAATGATTTTTTTTCAAAAGATCTTGCCAAAGAGATGAAAAAAAAATATGGAAAAGCTGATTTTATAATTTCTACTAATACATTTGCCCATACGCCTAAAATAAATGATTTTGTTGAAGGTCTAAGAGAATTAATATCTGATGAGGGAGTAATTATAATTGAAATACACTACCTTGGATCTATGATCGAAGACAATTCTTTTGATACTATTTATCATGAACATTTTTCATATTGGTCATTAAATAATTTAAATAATTTATTTACAAGATTTGGTTTTAATATTTTTGATGCATCTGTTTTACCAATTCATCATGGTCAGTTAAGGATATATTTATCAAAAAGCGAAAAATTTAAAAAAACAAAGTCTTTTATAAACTTATTAGAAAAAGAAGATAAAGAAGACTTAATTGGTGAAAAATTAGAAATATTTTGTAAAAAGACATTACATATTAAAAATAATTTATTAGATTTACTTGAAAAAATATCTAAAAATGGTAAGACGGTTTATGGTTACGGAGCTCCCGCAAAAGCATCAACATTAATTAATTTTATTGGTGAAAATAATCTGAAATATATTTATGACAAATCTAATTTAAAGCAAGGAAAATTTATACCTGGAACATCAATAAAAATTAAAGATCCTTCAAATATACAATTTGATAAGCCTGATTATATTTTCCTTTTTGCTTGGAATTTTTCAAAAGAGGTTATTGATGATTTGAAAAATAAATTTTCATTTAAAGGAAAATTAATTATACCTATTCCAGACTTAAAAATTATTGAACTAAACTAATTTACTTTAAATTTTATGAATAATTAATGAAAAGAAAGATAAAAAAAAATTATAAAAAGTTGAGTAGGTTTGATAGATCTTTAATCTTCGGACTTATTATTAATTCTATAAAGTACAATATCGAACTTGGACTAACAAGAATAATGATTCATGATTATGTTAAAAACAGCAAAGATTATAATGATTTAGTTAAAAACTTAGGCTTGCTGGACTCTGAAATTTTAAAAAAACAACGTGAATCTTTGATAGATAATAATTTAGGCAAACTGATTAAAAGTGGAATTATTAATATAAATAAAGATAAAAAATATTTTTTAACGTCCCACGGAGAAGAATTATGGGTAAAATATAATAAGGACTGGTTTTCTATGCCACTATTAAATAAACAATATATAGCACATGAATGAAATATTTGAGAAAGATGAAAAGGCTTTAATAGCTTCTTACAGAAGAGAAAAAAGAAAAAAAATACATATGTCAAAAAGAAAAGGTAGAGTCGATTTAAGGACAAATAGACCTGGAAAAAGAAAATAATGAGTAATTTCTTTGGCAAATCAAAGGTTTGTAATTATTGTGAAGAAGAAATAGAAGAATGGTTATTCATCTGGAAAAGCTATAATCCTCAACCTGATGGAAAAGTGATCTGCGATCAATGTAAAGACATATTACTTAAAACAAGGTCTTTGAATACAGATAAATAATTGAAAGTTCTTAAATTATGAGATTTTATTACAGAAGAATACTTGGAGTTTTCTACATTTTACTAAGTTTTATTTACACTCTTTACAGATTAAGAACAGGTTTAACTATAGGCGATTTATTTATATCCATTTCTCTTATGGTTCTAGGTGTTTACCTTATAAGATATAAATCAAAAACATCCAAAGAAAAGGATACTATTAAACATGATGTAGATTAGATGGCTAGGGGAACTTTAAAAGTATCTAGATACCTAATCTATAAATTTAAACAATTTTTCAAATTAATCCAATTATTTTGAAAGTATTCTTCCAATATTTATTGATGCAAGAGTTATTACAAAGAAACATATTCCTGTTACACTATTGACTAACCTTGTATTTTCTGGCCCGAAAGCAGAAATAAATGGTGCAATAAAAACTACTGCACTTGCAACTACAACCGCTAAAGATATATTTTTATTATATTCATCTCTGGATGATAACCCTATCCAAATTAACATCCCACCTAAACCAAAAGCTGTTGTTGCGCCAGTACTTACTGCCCATAAAATGTCTGGCACTACGTTGTCAGTAATTACTCCTGAAGCAATCCCTAGCCCCATAGAACTACCAATACAAAAACCAAATATTCCAAAAGCATTTATAACTATTCCTAATTTAGCTACAGCAAACCCATTACCACCTTCCATTGAATTTGTAAGATATACGTATCCTGAAAAAATTGTAAGCAATCCAATCATTACAGTCATTGCACTTATAATTCCTAGCGCAGAGTTTTCAGATAATATTTTTATAACTTCTTCAGAAATTGTTGGATCTGCTGTCCCTCCTATTCCTAAAACACCTCCCGGCTGAATAAAATAACTTGTTAAAGCTATAATTGGCCCAAAAATTAATGCATAACCTGCAAGTTTTTTCATATCTATACTAGTCATATTTCTCCTTTATAGATTGTTAATAATTATGATATACAATTACCAATATGTAACAAAAAACAATACTATGAAATTATTGCTGTTAAATATATCGATACTATTTTTATTATTTGCATGTAATGAAAATATTGAGATAGACACAGAAAATATAATTGATAATTTTGAGGAATATAAGGTTCTAGAAGAGGAATTAATTAATCTAGAAAAAATCGATATTGGCACTAAGTTAAATAATCCATGGGCTTTAGAATTTATTAATGATAATGAAATATTAATTACCGAAAAAAGTGGTAATTTAATTTATGCCAACCTAGAAACTAACAAGTACCATAAAATTATTCACGAAATACCTGTAGCAAGTATTGGGCAAGGTGGTTTATTAGATATAAAAATTCATGATGGTTATCTTTATGTTTCATTTTCTATAAAAAATGATAATGATAAATACACTACTGCAATTGGGAAAGGCAAAATAAGTGATGATTTTAAAAAACTTAACAACTTCAGAATACTTTTTAAAGCAGAACCATTTTATTCAAGCGGAAAACATTTTGGGTCAAGAATCATAATTAAAGATAATTATCTTTTTGCAACTATTGGAGAAAGAGGCCAAGGTGATGTAGGTCAAAACCTTAATTCACATGCAGGCAGTATTATTAGGATTAATCTAGATGGAAGCATTCCGGAGAATCCATTTGAAGGAGAATTAAAAGAAATATTTATGATTGGAGTTAGAAACCCTCAAGGCATGGCACTTTCTAAAGAAGGTGACCTAATCATTTCTAATCATGGGGCTAAAGGCGG
>Ga0163109_10001424_pt1 | contig 18869 bp, 19 predicted proteins | sample CRUFie1St13metaG_FD_108704 | JGI IMG/M metagenome (GOLD analysis project Ga0163109, IMG submission 108704) | Marine microbial communities from the Costa Rica Dome - CRUD Field 142mm St13 metaG | ecosystem: Environmental > Aquatic > Marine > Oceanic > Photic zone | place: Costa Rica: the Eastern... | reverse complement strand
ATGTTTATAAAAAATAATAATATTACCTCTGGTTGTGATTACTTAGCAAGATCTACAAGAAAAAATTATGTTGGAGCTACATCTGGCTTAAGAGCAGAAAATGTTTATAATCAACTTTGTAAAAATTAATATTAATTATAGTTTATTATTGTATCAATATCCCCATTTTCCTTATATACGGTCCATTTTCCTGATCTTTGTCCAGTTTTAGAGTAACTAGACACTTGTCTCAAAGCACCAGACTCATAATAATATTTCCATTTACCTACTCTAACCCCATTTTTAAATTTACCTTTAGTTTCAATTTCACCATTTGGAAAATAAAAAACCCATTTACCATAATCAACACCATCTATATATTGCTGAATACTTTTTTTCAAATCACCCTCATAAACTACACATCTACCTGTATAAAGAGAGCCATCAGAAAGGCTTGTTAATTTATTTACTGAGTTATAACTAATCTCTGGACACCTCTGAATATTTGGGGTTGAACATGATATAAAAATTACAAATAAAAAAGAAATATACTTATACATTAAAATAATAATTGAATACAAATTATGGCAAATATAGTCAAACAACAGATAATAAAAGTAGTCTTAAAATGACTTTTATTATACTTAATGAGGTTATGATGTATATGATTATTATCAGCAATAAATGGTGATTTTTTATTAATAAGTCTTAAAGAAAAAATTCTAATTATATCAATTATTGGGTAAATCAATATTGATATCACAAAAATAATTTTATTAAGGTCAAATTCAGGTTTAATTCTATAACCAAAACTAAGAATATTTAATACATATATAGAGATAATACCACCTAACAGATATGAGCCTGCATCACCGAGAAATATTTTTTTTGCTTTTCTGAAATTAAAGTAATAAAGTGGTATTAAAGTTGAGATAACCAATAGACTAAGAAAGTAAAAATCTGTATTTACTGATGCAAAAAATTCGTATGAAGCTATAAAAATTATAGAAATAGAAATTAAAAGCCCATCTATTCCATCAACAAAGTTAATTGCATTAATTATCGAAATAATTATAAAAATGGTTATTAATTGAGCTATTACTCTATTAACTTCATAAACACCAAAAAAACCATGAAAATTATCAATTATTAGACCATTATCAATAATAATTTTAGCTGCAATTATTTGAAAGATAAACTTTAGTTTGAAATCAACTCCATAAATATCATCATATACACCTATTAAAGAAAGTAAACTAAGTGGTATAAAAATAGAGAAGTTAAAAATATCAATTCCATTTAGATAATAATAAATAGAGATTATTATTAATACCAAAAAAACTGAAAGACCTCCTGATCTTGTAGCAACTGAATCATGAGAAGATCGTGCATTAATTTTATCAACTATCTTTTGTTTCAAAAAATATTTTTGGCAGTAATATGAACTTATAATTGATAGAAAAAAAGCACTTGTAATTGTTGCCAAAACCATATATAAACTTACTAAAATTATTTGAAAAGAAATTATAGCAAGGGGCTATTAACTAAGCTTATTAAACAAGCTTAAATATTGGTTAATAACAACATTTTTTGAATATTTTTTAATGATTTCTTGTCTCCCATTAGATCCTAATTTATTTCTAAGTTCAATAGAACTGTGAAGGTCTAATAGCCCTTTTTTTAATTTTGATAAAGAGTGATCTGTAATTAAAAGAGCTGCATTTATATCTTTTAAAAAAGAGACAATTGGTGTGTTTTCGGATGAAACTACTATCATTGGCTTGGCTGATGACATTATTGTATAAACCTTTGAAGGAAATCCATATTTTTCTACTTTTTTATTCATGGCTATATAATGAATATCTGCAAACAGATTGATTGCAGGCATAAACTTTCTGTCATAATATGGTAATAACTTTAAATTTTTAAGTTTATATTTTTTGATCTCTGATTGAACGTAAGCTTTTTTAATCCCTTCACCAACTATCCAAATAGTGATTTTAAAATCCTTTATCTCTCTTGCTAAATTAATAATCAAATTCCACTCTTGTGCTAGTCCTATATTACCAGCATAAACCACATCTGTATATCCCTTTTTCTTTTTAAATTCCTGTGGTAAAGAGATTGAACTTTTTGTAGAGTATAGATCAGAATCAACAAAATTTGGAATTAATAAGAGGTTATCTTTTTTTGTGATCCTAGAATTTATTATTGTATAAAATTGGTTATCAATAGTTGTAACAGCATCAGACATATTATAGACCAAGCCTTCTATTTTTTTTAAAAGCTTAATCATAAATTCATTTTTTAAATACCCTAGATCAATCAACAGGTCTGGATAAATTTCCTGAACATTATAGATAGACTTTGATCCTTTTATTTTTGCTAATAATATTGCAAATAATCCATTTGTAAGAGGGGGAGAAGGGGTTAGTATTATGTCTGGACTTTTTAGAAATAAGCCAATAATAAATGTAGATATATGCCAGTATATGAATGATAAAATTCTAATTACAGGATTTTTAAATTTTTTTAATGGTATATGATAGACCTTAATTCCATTAAAAAAACTATTGTATAAAAAGCCAAAGAACCTTTTTTTCAATGGCTGCTTTTCAAGCGATTCTTTAGTTAGATTATAGTGAGGTGTAGAAGTTAAGACTGATATATCATATCCTTTATTTTTAAAACCAAGAACAAGATCATTATAAAGATAAGCTGTTGAAACTCCATCTGGACTAAATACAAGAGAATATATGAGAATTCTTTTTTTGTTTACTCTTTTTGCCAAACTACTCTATTTACAAAATCAATATGAGATAATATAATTCTTTCAATTTTAGTAGAAACATTGGGGATATTATAATCTGAAACTATGTTAATATTTCGCTCTTTACCTGTGGTTTGATTTTCAAGAATTTTAATTCCTTGTAAAATTCTTTCAATTTTTAGCCCAGTAACAACAACAGATGTTTCTTCAACTGCTTCTGGTCTTTCATGAGACTCTCGAATATTTAAAGCTCTAAAATTTAAAATGGATGATTCTTCAAAAATAGTACCGCTATCAGATAGAACAACAAAAGACTCAATCTGTAGCTTATTGTAATCAATAAAACCCAGAGGATCAATAAATTTAACAAGTTTATTTACCTTAAACTCACTTTTCTCATATATTTTTTTTGTTCTAGGATGAATAGGAAAAATAATTGGCAGTTTATATTTATTTGCCAACTCGTTTAGAGACTCAATTAATAATTTAAAATTTTTAAGATTATCCACGTTCTCTTCTCTGTGACAAGAAATCAAAAAGTATTTTCCAGGATTTAATTTTAATTTGTTCAATATTTTAGAACTATTTATTGCTTTTTTTTGAGTATTTAAAACTTCAAACATTGGGGACCCAACCTTAATAGTTCTGTCTGGATTGAGACCTTCATTTAAAAGATAGTCCCTAGCAATTCCACTATAGGTAAGATTAATATCTGCAATATGATCTACTATTTTTCGATTTGTTTCTTCTGGCACCCTTTGATCAAAACACCTATTTCCTGCTTCGAAGTGAAAAATTGGAATTTTTTTCTTTTTTGCCGCTATTGCAGAAAGACAACTATTAGTATCTCCTAAAATTAAAAGTGCATCTGGCTTAAGATCATCTAATATAGAATCTATTTTTATTAAAATATTTCCTATTGTCTTAGATGGGCTGTCAGAAGCAGCTTCAAGAAATATATCAGGCTTAGAAATTTTTAAATCTTTAAAAAAAACTTCATTTAGATTGTAATCATAGTTTTGCCCAGTATGAACTAGTGTATGCTTAATGGATTTTGAATTATTTAGTCTATTAATTATACTTGATAAACGAATAATTTCTGGTCTAGTACCAACTACTGTTAATAGGTGTATTTTTTTTGTACTCATAATCTTTATTAAAATTAAACATTTTCTACGTAGGTGTCAGACGTCTCATCATTATAATGTTCATTTATCCAAAAAACAGTAATTAGATCTTCATCTCCAATATTTTCAATACTATGTGTATACCATACAGGAATATCAATATAGCAAGGCTTTGCCCCATCTATTATAAATTCTAATTTTTCATTAGAAAGAATTTCTCTTAATTTAATTTTGGCTTTTCCCTTAATTACTGAAAATCTTTCTATTTTTCTTGTATGAAAATGATTACCTCGAACTACTCCCTTTTTAGTTACAGAAAATGAAGTCTGACCCTGAGAAAAAGCTCTAGTCAGTTCTGAAAAACTGCCTCTATAATCATTATTTTCATTATGATATCTGGGAAAAAAACTACTATAATTAATGTAAGATCTAAATGTATTGAATAGACATAAATCAAAGTGTGAGTCAATACTAGGTATTTGATTATTTTTATAATAAATATCATTAAAGGTATTTAGCTTAGTGAGCACATCACTAACATTATAATTATAGATCAAATTCTTGTTCAAATTAATCTCATTTTCATTATTTATCACTTTTATTATTTCCTCAATAAAATCACCTACATAAATCAAAGAAACTTTCTTATCATTATCTATAGAAGGATCATTTTCGTCAATTATCATTGATGAGAAAGTTGCAATAAATGAGTTATAATCTGGTTTACAAAATGGACCAAAAATATTTGGTGCAATAATACCATAAAATTTATATCCTAATGAATTTGAATATTCCTCAAATTTTAGCCTAGCATTTTTTTTAGCTCTACCATAAAGTGAATCCGAATTTTCTTGAATAGAAGAAGTAAACAACAACCTACCTTTAAATTTTACTTCCACAAGAGCTGATAAAAGTAGTTCATTCAAAGAATTATTTTTTTCATAAACTTTATCATCGCTAACATCTCTATTAACCCCTGCAAAATGAAAAATAATATCGTTAGGTGAGATTTTCTTCTGTAAATTATTTGATTCGAAATCAGCTTTAGTCAGAAAGTCAATATCATACTCTTCTTTTAAGCATTTTAGTTTTCTTATTAAATGCCTACCTAGGAAGCCGTTATATCCAGAAATTAATATTTTCAAGTGAAAAAGTTAATTGTTAATTTCTTCTTTTATTTGTGATAATTTCATCAGTAAATTTTTCATTTCTTCAACATTAAGCAGTGATGTATTATTTGAATTATACTCATCTACTGAAGTTTTGACAGTACCTTTTGAAAAAAATTGATCGTAATTTAAGTCCCTTACATCAGGTGTAATTTTAAAATATTTTTCTTGATCTTCAGCTTTTATCATTTCTTCTTTTGTTACTAGAGTTTCATATAATTTTTCGCCGTGTCTAATACCAATTTCCTTAATAGTTGAGTTGGACTTATATAACTCAACCAAAGCTTTTGCTAGGACAGACACAGTTGCTGCTGGAGATTTTTGAACAAATAAGTCACCTTGATTACCATTTTTAAAGGCATATAAAACAAGTTCTACCGCATCATCTAGAGTCATCATAAATCTAGTCATGTTGGGATCAGTTATAGTTATTGGTTTTCCAGCTTTAATTTGTTCAATGAAAAGTGGAATAACAGATCCTCTAGATCCCATTACATTCCCATACCTAGTTCCAATAATTTGAGTTTTACCACTATTTCTTGATTTAGCTATAAAAATTTTCTCCATCATAGCTTTTGATATGCCCATTGCATTTATTGGATATACTGCCTTGTCAGTACTTAAACAAATAATTTTTTCAACTTTATTACTTATAGCTGAATTTAAAACATTTTCAGTACCTATTATGTTAGTTTTTACCGCCTCAACTGGAAAAAATTCACATGAAGGAACTTGTTTTAAGGCAGCAGCATGAAAAACATAATCTGTATTTATCATAGCACCATCAATACTCAAGGGATCCCTTACATCTCCTACAAAAAACTTAATTTTTTTTGATTTATATAGCCTTCTCATATCATCTTGCTTTTTTTCATCTCTAGAAAAAATTTTGATTTCTTTTATATCAGATTTAAGAAAACGATTAAGAACAGCATTGCCAAATGAGCCTGTTCCTCCAGTAATTAATAAAGTTTTATTTTTAAACATAGCAAGAAATATATATTACAAAAGTATCAATTTTATTTTCATGATTTTTCACAGCCTTAAACATTAAATTAAAAAAGAGTTTAGATTAATATTTTCAACTTAAATCAGAACTCTGTTTAAAATTATTTATAATATCAAACATTTTTTTGAAAACTTCAACCCAGGAAATTGCCTCAATTTTATTATTATAGATATTTTTTAAAGTATGGAACTCTATGTTGTTTAAAGTTATTGTTTTTGTTTTGAAATCTCTCAACATTTCATTGTGCGAAGGAATATTACTTAGAATTATGTTTTTAGATAATAATAATGCCTCAAGTACAGCATTTGATGAATTTTCAATCTGAGAAGTTGAAATGTAATATTCTGCATTATATAATAAGTTAAGCAGATTTTCTCTCGACATACTTGGAACAATTTCAACGAACTTATCATTTATTACTGATCTAGGAATATTACTTGCTGATCCAACTATTATAAACTTTTTTAAATTATTTGCTTCTTTTATGTGATGAAATAACTCAAGTGCAATTTCAATTTTTTTATACTTATATGTCCCAATACTAACAGCATATTTTAATAATAATTCTCTTTTTTTATTTACAATCTCTTTAATAGATTTAATATTATATCCATTAGGTAATACATCATAATGACACTTAAAATTTCTTTTGCCTGCTTCTTGTTTTAAAAGATTTATAGAAAATTCAGATTCTCCTGTTGCAATATCAGTATACCTTATAGATTTTATGATGCGTTTTTTTAAAATCATCATTTGAATTAGAGTCTTTAGGGGTAATGAGATTTTATCTGTTTTAAGAGTTAAAGCATTACTTATGTGAAACCAGTTTATTCTACCTATTTCTTTAAATACTGGAATACCATATGAAAAATAAACATCAGGTATTCCAATTTCATCAATTATTCTAGGAATATAATATCCATCTGAGAATAATCGTTTGAATTTATTGTCAGAGACAAAAAAATATTTATTGTTTTTGTTATACTTAGAAACTAAATCCTTAATTCTATAGTTGACAATAAAATAAGAACCATTGTTAGAATCAAACCACTTTATTGTTTCCAATATCCTGATTAGACCACCACCAACTGTTGAAGAAGAGAAATTAAAAAGCCATTTATGTTTTTTATTCATAAATATTTAATAAATGATTGTAAAATTTTTAATTGTGCCTTAGTAAACTCAAATAGTGAATAATTAGTAAATGAAATCTTCTTAAATTTGGAAATCCCTTCCTTAATATGCCCTTTTTTAACAAGAGCTTTACCTTCGCTAAATATTATCCAGGAAGGAACGACATCATAATGGCTCTTTATATATCTGTTGTAAATTGAGTTTGCATTTTTTAGGTCCTGATCTGGATTTGACATATTTCCACCTGCCGCCCAGTAATAACCTAATGTTTCTTTTATGTAGTAAAATTGATTTGTTCTTTGTGATATTCTTAACCAGCAGTCATAGTCTTCCCAAGTTATTTTATCTGCATCGCATGAAATCAAACCAACTTCGTCAAGTAAATCCTTCCTTACTATAACACTAGAATTTAAAATTCCATTACCATTTAGAAGTAAATCTTCAAAAACAGGAGAATTTAAATTTCTTGACCTTGCTAACCTTTGATAACTTTTTTGATTTGTTTTATTCACAAGAAAGAGATCGTGATAAATTAAATCAAATTTGTCCTCATTTATGTATTCAACACTTCTGCTTAATTTATTTTTTGTCCACCAATCATCTGAGTCAAGAAACGCAATCCATGATCCATTTGATAGACTTATACCATGATTTCTTGAAGCCGCTATCACTCCATTATTTTGTATTTTAGAATACCTAATTCTGCGATCTGAGTATGAATTAACTATATCAAAAGTTTCATCAGTAGAGTTATTATCAATTATTATTAATTCCCAATTAATATATGATTGACTTATAACCGATCCTATTGCTTTTTTTAAAAATTTAGCATGGTTAAATGTTGGAAGAATAATTGATATTAAAATTTGTTGTTTTATCAAATTAAAAATGATTTTTACAAAATATTAATAAATCGTCAATCTCTTTTTCATAACTGATTTGACTTTTAAATCCGATACTATCAAGTTTATCTGTTTTATATTGAAAATTTTCAACTCTATTGTTGTCTTGCTTATTTATCTCTAATTTGGGTGAAAATCCTAAAATTAATTTGCATCTTTTTTGAATAATCTCAGCCATCTCTAGAATTGAAATAGTTTTATTACCAACGTTGAATATTGTGTTTTCATTACTCTTAAAGTTTAAATCTATAATTAGATTCACAACTCTACAAACATCAGTAATCGTAATAAAATTCCTCAATTGCTTACCATCTGTGTTTAATTTCATTTTTTGATGCTCAATAATTTGTTTACACAAATCATTAACTAATAGCATCCAACAATTAGAATTTACATCCTTTGGAGCACCAATACAATTTGATAAACGTAGGACTACTCCTTGAATTTTACCTGATAAGTGTGCCTGAATAACTGATTTCTCGCCTGCTAAATTACTTGTTGAGTATGGATGTTTGTTTTTGGGTTTGACATCTTCTGTAATAATTCCTTTTAATGGACTATTATATACGTGAGCAGTTGAAAAATAGATGATTTTTTTTACTTTATTTAATATTGCATTTTCAACTAATCTTGCAGTATATATACCATTTACATTATTTGCCTCTTCTGGATTTATATAACAATCTTGCGCATTCATTCCAGCTGTGTGAATAACAACATCAATATTCTTACAAGTATTCGATATACTTTCTTCATCTTTCCAATTGATTTGAATAACTTTTATATTCTTAAAATTGTTTGGAATTTTCACAGCTCTTCTACTAGCCAAAATAATTTCATATTTAGACATAGACGAAAAAAATGATGAAATTCTTCCACCTAAATAGCCAGATGCACCAGTTATTAAAATTTTCATTTGGATGTCAATTAAATCAACTTATTATTTATGTTTAATTTGCCAATCATATGGAATGCTGGTATCAAAAGCTGATTTTCTTTCTATTTCTAAAGGATCGTGAGGTATTGTCGCACAGTTAGCAACTATTGAATCTTTGGTCCCAATACCCTTGAATCCGTTCCAAACCATTGGTGGTACAGTAATTAAACAATAATTTTCTGGAGATAAAAAGTATTCATCAATACATCCTTTGGTTTTGCTACTAGGACGATCATCATATAATACAAATTTAATTTCTCCATATATAGCGGCATAATTTAAAGTCATTTGTTTATGTAAGTGCCAAGCTTTAATTGCACCAGTGTTGATACAAGAAAAATAAATTTCGCCAAATTGAGTAAACACTTCTGAATCAGCTCTTATCATATGCATTATCTTGCCTCTTTCATCAAAAATCTGTTTCAAAGGTGTTATTTTGACTCCTTCTATCATAGATTAATTAAAATATTTATCAACTTGTTATTTATGTTTAATTTGCCAATCATATGGAATGCTGGTATCAAAAGCTGATTTTCGTTCTATTTCTAAAGGATCATGAGGTATTGTTGCACAATTAGCTACTATTGAAACTTTAGTCCCAATGCCCTTAAATCCATTCCAAACTAAAGGTGGAACAGTAACTAAATAATAATTTTCTTGAGATAAAGTATACTCATCAATGCATCCTTTAGTTTTGCTATTGGGGCGATCATCATAAAGTACACATTTAATTTCTCCATAAATAGCAGCATAATTTAAAGTCATTTGTTTGTGTAGATGCCAAGCCTTGATTGCACCAGGATTTGTACAAGAAAAATAAATTTCACCAAATTGAGTAAATACATCTGAGTCAGCTCTCATCATATGCATTACCTTGCCTCTTTCATCAAAAATCTGTTTCAAAGGTGTTATCTTGACTCCTTCTATCATAGATTAATTAAAATATTTATCAACTTGTAATTTAGTTATCTCTTCTGCTGATTCACCATCAAGAACCTTTTTATACCATTCTGATGTATATTTTAATGTTTCCTCGACAGTCCATCTTGGTTCCCATTTCAATATCTGATGTGATTTATCACAATTTAATTGTAATAACATTGCTTCGTGATGTTGTTTTCTAGCATCTGTAACTTTGATTTTTCCTTTACCAAAATGATCAATTATTTTAGATGCAACTTCTTTAACTGTTCGGACTTCCGAGCTGGATGGTCCAAAGTTCCAAGAACCTGAATATTTTTTTGGATTTTCACGTAATTTAGCAGACAATAGTATATAACCAGATAATGGTTCAAGAACATGCTGCCAGGGTCTAGTTGCTAATGGATTTCTAATCTCAATTGGAATATTTTTATCTATTGATTTTATGCAATCAGGAATTAGTCGATCAATAGCCCAATCACCGCCACCAATAACATTTCCTGCTCTAGTTGACGCTGCACCGATTAAATTACCTGACTCAAAAAATGAACGAAGGTAAGCTGAAAAGATAATTTCTGCAGCTCCTTTTGAGGCACTATAAGGATCATGTCCACCCAATCTATCATTTTCTCTATAACCCCAAATCCATTCTACGTTTTCATAACATTTATCTGAAGTGATATAAACTAAAGAAAGAACTGAAGAACATCTTCTTACAGAATCTAACAAATTAACTGAACCCAAAATATTAGTGTCAAATGTGTTGACAGGGTCATCGTAGGATTTTTTGACTAAGGCTTGCGCAGCTAAATGAAAAACAAATTCAGGCTTAAATTTATGCATTGCATCGTCAAGTTTAGCAGCATCTCTAACATCACCAACTACATGGTGAATCTTCGAACTTAGATTTAACATATTGAAATGACTAGGTTCATCAATAGGGTTCAAGGCATAACCCATAACTTCTGCGCCAACTTTATTAAGAATATATGATAACCAAGATCCTTTAAAGCCAGTATGTCCTGTAATGAATACCTTTTTGCCTTTAAATGAATTTAGCGCATTTTGTAAAATTATTTTGTCCATGGTGCTTCTCCTTTATCGTAAAGTGAATTTAATAATTGATATTCTCTATTTGTATCCATTGGTTGCCAAAACCCGTCATGCTCATACATCATTAATTCATTATCTGAGACTAACTTTCGCATTGGTTCTTGTTCAAAAACAAGATCTTCATTATCATTTAAATAATCAAATAATTTTGGGCTTGCAACAAAAAAGCCCCCTGATATACGTCCAGCTGATGCTTGTGGTTTCTCATTGAATTCAAGAACTTGGCCTTTTTTATTTGTTTTCATTTCGCCAAATCTACCAGGAGGTCTAACACCTGTAATTGTAAGAGTTTTCCCGTGAGATTTATGAAATTTGATAAGCTTATTAATGTCCACATTACTTAACCCATCACCATATGTGATCATAAAATCTTCATTTCCTAAGTATTTTTTAATTTGTGATATACGAGAGCCTGTCATTGACCTCAAACCTGTGTCCGCTAGGGTAACATTCCAATCATCTTCACTATGATCATTATGATAAGTTATCTTTCCTGTTCCAAAAGAAATAGAAAAATCTCTAGTAGAAGTTTCATAGTTTAAAAAAAAGTCTTTTATTATCTGACCTTTATAGCCAAGACATACTATAAAATCTTTATGATGAAATTTTGCATATAATTTCATAATATGAAATATAATTGGGTATGGTCCAATAGGGATCATGGGCTTTGGTATATTATCTGCAACATCTCTAATTCGAGTGCCGTAGCCGCCTGCAAGAATAACTGTTTTCATGTAATTTATTTAAGGATTACTATTTAATTATTAAGTCTTTTTTTATCGTTAATTAATTGATTCTGAAAATAAACTTTTTTTGGCATCATTCATAAAATTGAATCAATGATTTTGTCAAGATCAGATTCGGGACTCCAACCTGCATCAATTAATTCTTTACTATTTGCAACACTTGATTTATTTTTAAAATAATCTCCTTTATCAATTTTATTAAAAATAATTTTTGAACTAGAACCTAATTTAGATTTTAAATTATTAACAAAAGTTTTCAATTGATAGCTTTTACCTGAGCCAACATCTAAGTGATTAAAAGTGTTTTTAAACTTTTCAGTATCCATTAATAAAAAAACTGCTTTAACAATATCGTCAATATGGATAAAATCAAAGAAATGGTCACAAGGTCCTAACTCAATTGCTTCGTTATTTTTCAATTTATTTATCAGCCATCCGTTAAATTTTTTGGGACTCTCGTCTGGACCAACAATATGTTCTAAACGCAGTATAAATGTTGTTACTTCTTTATTCTTACTATGATATATTTTAGACCATTCTAGAAGGTTTTTTTTTGATAGTAGATAGCTATTTGGTTTATCAAAACTAAAGAACTTGCTATAGAATGAATCGAAGTGAAAAATTTTAAATTCTTTATCCTTGTTTATTAAATTAAGAATTTCAAAACTTAACAAATAGTTAGATTTTATTATATCTGTTATAATACTGGAATCCTGGTATTCAACTATTGTATTTATAAAAGAATGAAAAGTTACACCCTCAAATAACAACTTATTTTGATTAAAATCTAACTCCTGTATTTCTTTTCTATTAAGTTCAAATATGGAGTATTGATTTCTTAATTGGGCTTTTATATTACTACCTAAGTAACCGTTTGAACCAAGAAGAAGAATATTTCTAGACATTTTTATCTTTTTTAATACTAGTCAAAATCACATATTTTTCTGAATAAACTCTTCTATTGTTAAATGAAGTCTTTTGAACATATCATCTGTCATGCCATGATGAAGGGGGAGTAGCACACCTCTCTCCATTACTGCATCAGAATTTGGATATCCATCTTTATTAGTTCTATATTTAATATTGTTCATCATTGGTTGTCTGATAATATTTCCTGTAAATACTACCCTTGTTTGTATATCTCTCTTCTCTAGGAATATTTGAAAGTCTTTTCTCTTAAAATTAGCCTCTTTATTTATTAGAATGGGATATGCCAACCATCCTGTTTTTACGTTTTTAGCCTGTTCAGGTATACTGAATATTTGATCATATTTTGAAAAAAAATCATTCTGAAGATTAAAGTTTTTTTCTCTTATTTCTATGTTCCTCCTTAAACTCTTTAATTGAGTCAAGCCAAATGCTGCTCCTAATTCATTTCCCTCAAGATTATAACCTGGAACTTCAAACACAAATTTTGCATCATAATCAATTCCTCCAACATCAATATTAAATCTGTTTTCAATTGCTTCACTTTTTTCATCAAACAAAGATGAACTTCTACCCCACGATCTCAATAGCTTTGCTTTATCAACTACATTTTTATCATTTAACATTAGAGCACCTCCATTTCCTGCACAATTAATAATATGAGAACCATAAAAACTTGTTATTGACATATCAGAATAATATCCTGATGATTTTCCATTAATTGTTCCACCTAAAGTATCAGCAGAATCCTCAATCACAATTAATCCGTGTTTTTTAGATATTTCTGAGATTTTTTCCCAATTACAAATATTTCCCATTAAATTCGGAGCTAAAATTGCAACTGTTTTATCAGTGATCATTTCTTCAATTTGCGTTGTATCTATACAATAACTCAATGGCTCAACATCAACAAATACAGGGATCAGCTTATTTTTTATCAAGCAACTAATAGTTGTTCCAAAAGTTAATGCAGGAGTAATAACCTCACTTCCTTCAGGAAAATTAAAAGATTCAACACCAATATATAAGGCAGAAGAACCTGAATTTACGTAAAGACAAAAATCTTTGTCAAATAGTTTAGCGATTTTAGACTCAAACTTTCTTGAATAATTACCCATTTGAGTAGATTCATTTAAACATTTTACAACTGCATCAATCTCATCTTGACCGTAAACAGTTTTTGCGTAAGAAATTTTCTCCATTTATAAATTTAATTTTAAATCGTTTTCAATTAATTAACTAACATTCTTGTCACTAATTTAACTTTTCTAATAAAATAATATATAGGCGAAAAGTAAAAATTTGGATATAGCATATTCCTTAAAATGTGTTTTTTAGGATCTATATATATAAACCCACTTTTCTCTTTATTGAGAAACATTTTTAATAAATGTGGAATAATATTTGACAATGCATAGTTTTTACAATTTATGTATTGAAAATAGTTTAATCCATTTTTTCTATATTCATCCAATGCTTCAACTAAACGAACACTTGAAACAAGTGGATTCATCGGGGCCCATTCTCTCGCTCCAGAAAGACAAACACTTAATGGATCTGATTGAAAATAGGCTTTTGATTTAGAGAATGCAACAGAAAAAATTTTAACATGTGGGAAGGTGTTATCAAAGTGAGAAAATACTCTAGCATCTTTAATTGCTTCTTTATTTAAAATACTTACATTATCTAACCACATATTTCTTTTAAATATCGAAAGAAACATTCCTCCTAAAAAATCAAATGAAACTTTTGGGTTAATTAGTTCTAAAAAATTTAATTCCTGAGATTTTTTGTACAATGAAAATTTATCCATCTTACTTGGTAATTTTGAAATATCAAAGGGTTGGGGAAATGACAAAATATAATCTGTATCTAATAAATATGAGTTTATATAAAAGAAATTAACAGTTTTATGTTTCCTAAAAAGAACTTCTAATGTATCTAATGTATGCGGTAATAATAAGTCATCGTCTCCAATCAACCACACAAACTCTCCTTTGGCCATTGATACTACTTTTAAAAAATTTCCAGCAATTCCAAGGTTTCTATTATTCTTATTATAATTTATATCTATAACTTCTTTTGCTTTGTCAACAATTTCTTTAGTATTATCATTTGATCCATTGTCTGATATACATATTTCAAATTGAAAACCTTTTGGTTTTCTCATAGAAATAAGAGATTGTAAGCAGTTTGAAAGGTATTGTGCTCGATTATAAGTTGGAATGCATATTGATAGCTTTATCATTTATTCTAATCTATATATGACTTTAAGCCTTTAGAAATGTTCTTAGCTAATAATTTCATTCCTTCTGGAGTAAAATGCAAACTATCAAGAAAGTACTTTTCTTCGGAAGGAATCAAATTAGCATTATCAATAATTGTTAGTTCATGAAGCCTTGCTAAATCTCTCATTATTTCATTTTCTTTAAAAATAATTTCCCTTAGCTTTATATGAAGCTTACTATCTCTAATATCATTGTGCAAGAAATGAGCATAAGTGCTAAGAACTACCTCTATATTTCTTTTTTTACATACTTCTATTAAATATTCTAAATTTCTTCTATAAACTTGTAAACCTTTTTTAGGATCAATATTGAGATTTATTTTTCCTTTAGAAATAAAATCAAGAAGTGAATTTCTCACTCCAATTGGGAACCATTTCTCCAAAATAAAATTGATAAACTGAAAGGGTAGGAAAGGTATCTTTTCACCTATTTCAAATTTCCAATAGTTCTCTCCAAGATTAATTTTTGAGTGGCTATAATCATACTTAAAACCTGGAGTCAGATATGAACTAATGTCATTGTGTGCATGATAAATAATTATCATATCAGGATTAGTCTCGACAATCTCAAGTATAAACCTTACTAATATGTCTGCAGAGTTGTACCCTCCTAAACCAAAATTATTAACTTCAACTTCTCGATTAGTTAATTCATTTAGTAATTTTTCTAATTCTAAAGGATAAGAATAATTCTTATTACCTTCTGAGATGTAATTACCTGTAGTTGATGCTCCAATACAATTAATACGATACAAATGCTCAGGCTTTTTAATAGATACATCCCTATCTCCGTTTGGCCCATTTGCAAATCCCATATTGTTAGTTGTTAATTTACTATGAGTAAATTTCCCTTTGTTAAGAGGGTAATTTGTATTAATATTTCCACGAATTTTGAAATTAGGCTTATTAACATAAGGGATATAAGGATGAGGTTTGGCATATAAATTTTTAGCTTTTGCTCTTTTTTGAGGAATATATCTTTCCCTCTTAACTAAGAAGTATAAAAATCTAAACGAAATTTCAGCTATAACTAGTAGGGCAAATGAGACAATAAAATAAACAAACATTATAGCAACAATTTGTATGCCGAAAATCTCAAAGTAACTATAACTAGAAAACCTTTCTATTAAAAATGGCCATCCGTAAATTAAAGTTATTAATAAAGGTGAAAAGACAAATAAAAAAAATAGGGTAACAAAACCTCTTATAATATTAAAAAGTTGGTATTTAACTAAATTAACTAACAACGAAAGAATTTTTTTCATTTTTTATTTGTCTACCAAAGAGGATAGATATCATCTGAACTCTCTTCCTTAGAATCAGGGTTTTTCTTGTTGGCTTTTGGATCAGCTTTCCTCCTCTTGATGTTAAAATAAGACAAAAACTTATTAATTGTATTTTTAAAACAAGTTGTACTCATTTCTTCTTTTACTTAATTTTATATTTATTAATCTAACTTAAAATTACTTTTGTAATCTTCAAATAAGGAGGAATCTTGATCTTCTTTTTTAAGGATGCAATTACCAATAACAAGAACATCCATATCAGTCCCCATGAAACATCTAAACGCATCCTTTGGGTTATTTACTATTGGTTCACCTCTGATATTGAAGGAAGTATTAATTAAAACAGGACAATCCGTTAACTCATAAAATTTAGATATAAGAGCGTGATATTTTGGATTTGTTTCTTTGTGGACTGTTTGAATTCTAGCAGAATAATCTACATGAGTTATTGCTGGTAATGAAGAACGCTGTAGATATAATTTATCTAAGCCAAAAGAATTTTTTTCCTTGCCATGCAAGTCCTTTCTGTGTGTTTTTTTTATTTCTGAAACAATTGCCATATAAGGGCTTTTAGTTTTAAGATCAAACCATTTGGATAAAGTTTCATATAAAATTGATGGTGCAAAAGGTCTAAAAGATTCTCTATACTTAACTTTTAAATTAAGTGTTTTCTGCATTTCTGGTGATCTTGGATCCCCTAAAATCGATCTTGAACCTAGTGCTCTGGGACCAAACTCCATTCTTCCCTGATGCCAGCCTACTGCCTTGCCATCTATCAATGAATCACACGTTGTCTTTAAAAGATCTTCATTGCGCAATACTGAGAAATTCGCTCCCAAATCTTTTAAAGTGCTCTCAACTTCTTCTTGTGCATACTCTGGACCTAGATAGCCCCCTTGCATGGAGTCATCTTTATTTACATTCCTTTGTTTTTTTAACATCTTATAATAAGTTGCCAGAGCAGCACCAAGAGCACCACCTGCATCTCCCGCTGCGGGTTGAATCCATATTTTTTCAACTAGGCTTTCCTTTAATAACTTACCATTTGCAACACAATTTAAAGCTACTCCTCCAGCCAATACTAAATTTTTTTCGCCAGTCTCTTTAAGAACAAACTGAGATAATTTCATAACAATTTGCTCAGTTACGAGCTGTATACTTGCAGCTAAATCCATATCCCTTTGAGATATATTTGTTTCCGGCTTTCTAGGAGCTGAACCAAAAAGAATATGAAATTTTTTTGTGGTCATTTGAAAACTATTTCCATAACCAAAATATGACATGTCTAAACGAAAACTACCATCATCTTTTATATCTACTAAATTATCTTTAATTAAATCTGCATAAATTGGATCGCCATAAGCAGCCAAACCCATCAGCTTATATTCGCCAGAGTTAACTTTAAAACCTAAATATGATGTGAAAGCAGAATATAGAAGCCCTAGAGAGTGGGGGAAATGGATTTCTTTAAAAATATCAATATTATTTCCTTTTCCGACTCCATAAGAAGTAGTTGTCCACTCTCCAACGCCATCAATAGTTAGTATTGCTGAGCTTTCAAAAGGACTAGGATAAAAAGCACTTGCAGCATGACTTAAATGATGCTCAGAAAAAACAAGCTTTTCATTCCAGTTAGAATTTAGGCTCAATTTTTTTAATTCCCTTACTAGTTGTCTTTTAAGGAAAATTTTACTATTCAGCCATTCGAACATTGATTCTTTAAAATATCTGTAGCCACTTGGAAAAAAAGATACATGCGTCTTAATTAGTCTGTCAAATTTCATAAAAGGTTTTTCATAGAAACAGACATAATCAATATCATCTATTGATAATTTATAGTAGTCTAAACAAAATTTTATAGACTCTCTTGGATAGTTCTTGTCATGTTTTATTCTAGTAAACCTCTCTTCTTGTGCCGAAGCTACTATTTTTCCATCAACTAATAAAGTGGCAGCGGAATCATGATAAAAAGCAGATATTCCTAATATTTTCATTTAATATAAATTAAAATTATTTTATTTAAAATTGTTTATAAAAACCTTCTGCTTCTCCACTTTTTTTTTCACGCTTGATAAGCCAATAACTATTTTTATTTTGATCAAAATTAGTAGGAATAATTTTTTTATTAATTAACCTTAATAAAATTGAGATAGGACAAATTATTAAAAGATAAAGTATAGGTATAAAAAATGAAATTATTACTTTTCTAATTTGAGGGGTCATAATAAATTAAGTTTTAAAAGATTATTGAATTTAACAATATGAAATAATAATATACTGAAAGTCTTAGAATATGTAATTATCAAGTCTAAAGTTATTTGTGGACCTTTTATAATAATTTTTATCATTTTTATTTCACTTTTTTAACTTACAGTTAACTTAAAATTTTTGAAAGGTCATTAATCATATTTTTATTTTTTTTGTTAAGAGAGCTGTTAAATCTTTCAATTGCATTTTTAACAGCATTAGAATCCCACCATTTATCAATATTTTCCCAATTTTCATTAATAAATTTTGCTGCTGATTCTGGAGATTCGTGAAAAACCTTCACCTTTTTTAATT
>Ga0163109_10001423_pt1 | contig 18884 bp, 18 predicted proteins | sample CRUFie1St13metaG_FD_108704 | JGI IMG/M metagenome (GOLD analysis project Ga0163109, IMG submission 108704) | Marine microbial communities from the Costa Rica Dome - CRUD Field 142mm St13 metaG | ecosystem: Environmental > Aquatic > Marine > Oceanic > Photic zone | place: Costa Rica: the Eastern... | reverse complement strand
CCGTTGTAATACCTTCCGTCAATTCCATAAGAGCCCCAAACATTCTTTTTTTGCTCCATCAGTATATGCTGCATCATTCTTAATGTAGTACTTTTTCCCTTGGTTCCAGTCACGGCTATGTGTATCATATTCACCTTTTTTCTATCTTAGACATTTTCATTATATCTCGAATTACTAACAAATTTCAAAAAAAACATGTACATTTTAGTTTACGCTTTTAATCTATAATAGAGATCTGAATTCAGATTATCAGTTATTCAGTTACTCTAATAACTCTTTTATTCTATTATCTTTTAATCTAGATCAGTAGAATATTATAATATAATCTGAATAGAATAAGAGAGATAATATGCTAAATCAAAGTCCATTCGAAGAAAAAACTGTAGACCCAGATATCGTACTAGTAGCTGATTTCTTTGCAAAAGATATTCCTGGTGGCGCTGAACTAACGACTCAAGCGCTACTTGAATCGGTACCTAATGGTTTAACTGTAAAACAACTATATGCTCGCGATATCAATATTGAAACTCTCGAGAATTTCAAAGACAAGTATTGGATTTTTACCAATATGTCTATGATGAGCATGGAATTAATTCCAACGATTGCTGCTAATCTAGATTATTCCATTATTGAATATGATTACAAGTTTTGTCAGTATCGATCGATCGAAAAGCATTTTCACGCTGAGCAAGAAGAATGTAACTGTCACGAATCAATTCATGGAAAACTAATATCAGCTTTTTTCTTAGGAGCTAAGAATATATGGTGGATGTCAGAAGCTCAGGAAAAAAGATATACTGACAGATTTCCTTTCTTAAAAGATTCAGAATCTATAGTATTAAGTTCCGTTTTTAACGAAAGATTTTTTGCAAAAGTAAAATTACTTAATGAGAAAAATGAAGACAAAAAAGGTTGGTTAGTTCTAGATTCTAGTAGCTGGATAAAAGGAACGGAAGATGCTGTTGATTATTGCGAAAAAAATAATCTAGATTTTAAACTAATTTCAGGCTTAACTCATGATCAGGTTTTAGAAGAACTCTCCAAAGCTGAAGGTTTAGTGTATCTTCCTCGAGGAGGAGACACATGCCCTAGACTGGTTATAGAAGCGAAAATGCTTGGGTGTAAACTAGTGATGAACGAACATGTTCAGCATCGTGAAGAAATCTGGTTCAACACAGATGACCGGTTTGATACGGAAGCTTACTTATATGCTGCCCGAGAAAGATTTTGGTCTGGCATTATTGGAAAAATTAACTGGCAACCCACCATTTCTGGATATACAACGACTTATAATTGTATCGATGGACAATACCCATGGGAAAAATGTATAGAATCAATGCTTGGCTTTTGCGACGAAGTTGTTGTTTTAGATGCAGGTTCTAATGATGGTACTTGGGAAAAGCTTGAGTCCATGTCCAAAGAAAACTCTAAATTAATTGTTAAACAAAACATCATCGATTGGGACCACCCTAGGTTTGCTTATCACAGTGACGGTATGCAAAAAGCTCTAGCAAGGTCTTTTTGTTCTAGTGATTTTTGCTGGCAAATGGATAGTGACGAGTTTGTTTTACCTAAAGACTTTGATAGTATCAAAATGCTGGTTAAGAGGTTTCCGTCTTTAGCTGAGTTAGTAGCTTTACCGATATTCGAATTTTGGGGAACTGCAGAAAAAGTTAGGGTTGATGTCAACCCATGGAAGTGGAGAATTTCTAGAAACTTACCTCATATCACGCATGGAATACCAAACGAATTACGACGCTTTGATGAGGATGGTAACTTATACACAGCCCCAGGAAGCGATACATGCGACTATATCAATAACGAAACTTTTGAAAGAATAAAGTTCATCGCTTATTATTCTGAAGAGGTAGAGATGGTTAGACTTAAAGCGCTTCAAGGGGATAGCGAAGCTCTGGAACTTTACCAAGATTGGGCTAATAAAATTACCGAAAGCGTTCCAACTGTTTATCATACCTCTTGGCTGAACATGGAAAGAAAAATTAATCTCTACAAAAATTACTGGTCAAAGTTTTGGCAATCTCAATACAATACTCCTCAGGAAGATACTCCAGAAAACAACATGTTCTTCGATAAGAAATGGTCTGATGTATCTGCGGAAGAAATAAAGAACCTAGCAGAAAAACTAACAAACGAAATGGGAGGTTGGATATTTCATCAAAAAATAAACTGGAATAGAAAAACTCCTCACATAAAAATAGACAATAATTGTTTGGAGTTTATTGAGTCTAATGACTAAAAAAGTATCGGTTTTAATACCGGTTAAAAATTGCGAATTGACAATAGAAAAATCTATTAATTCTGTCTTAAAACAGTCTTTCCAAAATTTCGAAATAGTTCTTATCGATAATAACTGCACAGATAAAACTGTAGAGTTAGCGCAAGATTTAGCCAAAGATAAATTAAAAGTATTTAGTTGTCCAGAACCTGGTATTGTACCAGCTTTAAATTTTGGTCTGCAAAAAATACAAACAGATTTTATAGCTCGTCAAGATGGAGACGATGTATGGTATCCGCAAAAATTAGAAGAACAAATTAGTTTTTTAGATAACAACGAAGATATCGATATTTGCGGAACTCAGATTAGGTTAGTAAATTCTGACGGTGAAATTATAGATGATAGTTTTAGATACCCTACTAACGATCAAGAAATAAAATCTTGGTTGCTAATGGGAAAAAATTCTATAGCTCATCCTTCTGTAGTTTTTAGGAAAAGCATATTGCTAAGGGTGGGTGGTTACGACGATACTTACCCGATTGCTGAAGATCATCATTTGTGGTTAAGGTGCATAAAGTGGTTTAACTTTGCCAATTTGCCAGAAGTTTTAATCGATTATAATTCTAACCACAATCCTAATTACGATCCAAAATATCCTTTACTGGCGTCAGAGGCACAATTTAAATATTTAAAGCACTCAGGATTTTTAAAATTATGTTAACTAGTTTGCAAATAGGCCAAAATGGCCGACTAGGAAATCAAATGTTTCAGTATGCTGCTTTAGTAGGTACTGCTTTTGTTAGGGGATACGATTGGAAACTACAAGACAACGAAAATGTTGTATTAAGAAAAGTTTTCAAAATGCCAAATGCTAAAATACTAACTCAAAAAGATGTTGACAAGTTAAAATATCGATATTTTGAACAAAGTTTTGATTTCAATCCGGGTTTATTCTTAGTTGAAGATTTTACTGATATTCATGGACATTTCCAGTCAGCTTCTTACTTTTCTGATGCTTTTGACTATCTTAAAGAAGATTTTGAGTTTGTAGATAATTTAAAGGCTACAGCTCAATATCATATAAACACTCATAGGAAAGGCAAGAGGATTTGCTCTTTGCATGTAAGAAGGGGAGATTACTTAACTAAAAGCGACTACCACCCTCCATGCACATTAGAGTACTACAAGAAAGCAAAACAAATAGTCAATGAATCAACTGGAGGGGATGTAACTTTTCTCTGCTTTGGAGATGATCATGACTGGATAGCAAAAAATTTGATAGATGATCAATCTAAATTAGTTTTTGGAAATACTCCGGAGGTTGATTTTTGCATGATGACAATGTGCGACGCTCATATAATAGCTAACTCTAGTTTTTCCTGGTGGGCTGCTACTTTAGGAAATGTTAGTTCAGTTATTGCACCGCTTAATTGGTTCGGTCCTGCAGGTCCAAAAAAGTGGCAAACAGTATATATTAATGGGTGGGTAATCGTATGAAAAAAATAGGAATTGTTTTTATTGGAACCGGTTTGTATGCCGGCTTTTTTGATGGTTTCTATAAGAGAGTAAAAAGATACTTTTGTAGCACCGAAGAAAAAACTTTTTTCGTATTTACCGATTTAGTTAACCACCCTTACTTTCAAGACAAGTATGATGTTGACATCAACGAAATATCTCATGTAGAGTGGCCATTTATAACTTTGCACAGGTTTAAGTTTATGAATAGCATAAAAGAAAAATTATCTAAAATGGATTACGTTGTTTTTATCGATGCTGATTTGTGGCCAATTGAAGAAACAAACTTGTCAGAATTAACATTCGATAGTTCTAAAGAGTTATTCGGCGTTCAACATCCGGGTTTTATTGGAAAAGAAGGTACTTTCGAAGATAACAAAAAATCTAGAGCTTATGCTTATAACCAAGGATTTGATCTTTCGAATTACTGGCAAGGGTGTTTTTGGGGAGGCAAATCAAATAAAATTTTAGAAATGATTTCAATTCTTGAAGAGAGAGTAGACAAAGATTATGAGGAAGGGGTAGTTGCAAAGTGGCATGATGAGTCTCATACAAACAAGTTTTTTCTAGAAAATAAAAACTCAGTTCTAACATTACACCCGGGTTTTGCTTTGCCTGAAGCTAATGGTTATGAGATGGTATGGAATAGTTTCCAACCTAAAATGATTCATTTAGACAAAGACCCAAAAAATTTTCCTAGGTTTGAAGGTTTAAAAAAATGAAGATATGCATAGTAGGTCCAGGAATACAGCCCATCCCTCCTACCGGTTGGGGCGCTGTTGAAATACTGATAGACGATATTAGAAAATCATTAAAGAAATCGGGGCATGAAGTAGAGATCATAAATGTAAAGAACTTAAATTTAGGAGCTGCATTAATCAATCATTTAAATCCTGATTTTGTTCATATTCAATATGACGAACATGCTGACATTGCTAAGTCTTTAAATTGCAAAAATATAGCAATCACTAGTCATTTTGGTTATTTGGAAAATAGGGAAAAATGGGGTGGGTATTACTACAAAATATTTTCTAAAATAGCAACTAGTAATATCAACGTTTTTTGTTTGTCTCCTGGGATAAAAGATGCTTATTTAGATGCTTGTGTTGAGTCGGAAAGGCTGTATGTTATTCCTAACGGAGTAAGAACTGATTTATTCAAATTTAAAGAAGAGTGTCCCAGACCTCAAGATTCTTTTTACTTAGCTAAAGTAGAAAATAGGAAAAGACAGTATGTTTATCAAAGTATAGAAAACTTATTTTTTGCCGGCAGAATAGTAGATGATAGATTCCCTCATGAACATCCCAGACATTTAGGCGAATGGTCTAAAGATTTTCTTTACAATAACTTGACTAATTTTGCTAATTTGGCTCTTTTATCTGATGGTGAAGCTCACCCGTTAGTTTGCACCGAAGCAATGGCTGCTGGGTTGGGTTTAGTAATTTCGGAACCAGCTAAAGCTAACTTAGATTTAGATTTACCATTTATAGACGTCATACCAAATGAAAAGTTAGATGATGTTGATTACGTTTCTAAAATATTAGAAAAAAATAGAAAAGTTTCGATATCTATGAGAAAAGAAATAAGGAAATATGCTGTGGATAATTTTGATTGGTCTCACGTAATAGACAACATATACGTACCTGCCGTAGAAAAAATTATTAGTTCAGAAAGTTAGCATGGAAGTTTACGTTACAGGTGGTACTGGTTTAGTAGGTACTTCTTTTAAGAATTTTGAATGTGAAGAAGTTAATTTTAACGTAATCCCAGGTCCTTCTAATGGAGGACCAAATTTTTGTTCAAGGGAAGAAACTTTTGACTTTTTTGCAGGTAAAAAAGTAGACGCTTTAATACACACAGCAGCAAAAGTTGGCGGAGTTAAAGCCAACATAGATTATCCATTGGACTTTTATTCTCAAAATATTCGAATTAATACAAACGTTTTAGATGCAGCTTCTTCTAATAATATCAAGAAGTGCATATCTTTTTTATCAACTTGTATTTACCCTGATAAAACTGAATATCCGCTAAAAGAAAAAAGCATACATTCTGGCAATCCTCATGATTCTAATTTTTCTTATGCATATTCTAAAAGGATGTTAGATATACACTCGAGATCTATTAACAAGCAACTAGGATATCAGTATTTTTGCGTCTCACCAAACAATCTTTACGGAATAAATGATAATTTCGATAAAAATAATTCCCATGTTATTCCTGGAATGATTATCAAAATGTTTGAAGCAAAGCTAAGAAAAGAAAAAGTAGTCTTATGGGGAGATGGTTCTCCTTTGAGAGAGTTTACCTTTGCAGATGATATTCCCGACATAGTAAAGTTTTTGTTGTTTAGTGAAAAAGCTTTAGGGGTAATCAACATTGGAAATACTAACTCGGAGATATCGATAAAGCAATTATCAAATGAGATAAGAACTAGAATTTCTGATAGAATTGAAATAAAATGGGATCGTTCTAAACCTAACGGTCAATTTAGAAAACCATCTTGCAATAAAAAAATGAAAGAATTAGGATATGATTTATCTAAACTAACTTCAATTGAAGAAGGGCTAGATAAAACAGTCGGATGGTTTTCAAAAAGCTATCCGGATATTAGGGGAGTATCATGAAAACAGCTTTAATAACCGGAGTAACAGGCCAAGATGGTTCCTATCTGTCAGAGTATTTGTTGTCATTGGGGTATAAGGTTGTTGGCTTAAAAAGAAGAACTAGCCAAATTTGTACGGATAGGATTGACCATATATTTGAACACGATAATTTTGTTTTAGAATATTATGAATTAGACGATCCAGGAGTTATCTACAGACTAATTGACAAATATGAACCTGACGAAATTTATAATTTAGCTGCTCAGTCTCACGTAAGAGTTAGTTTTGATATCCCTCTTTCTACTACTAACACGATTGTAACAGGGGTAACTAATTTATTAGAAGCAATACGCAACACAAATAAGAATATAAAGTTTTATCAAGCTAGCTCTTCCGAAATGTTTGGCGATAGTAAAGAAGTACCGCAAAATGAAAAAACAAGACTTTCCCCTGCTAGTCCATACGCATGTGCCAAAGTATATGCGCACCACTTAGTTAGAAACTATAGAAAATCTTACGATATTTTTGCTTGTAGCGGAATTTTATTTAATCATGAGTCTCCTAGGCGAGGAGAAACTTTCGTTACTAGGAAAATAACCTTAGCGGCTGCTAAGATTAAATTAGGACTACAAGACAAACTTTACTTAGGAAACTTAGATGCAATTAGAGACTGGGGATTCGCAGGAGATTATGTTAAAGCGATGCATGCTATGATGCAGCATTCTAAACCAGATGATTATGTAATTTCTACTGGCCAAGCCAGGACAGTTCGCGAATGGTTAGAAAAAGTTTTCGAAATAGCCAATTTACCGGTAGAGAAGCATGTAGAAATAGATGAAAGATTATTTCGACCCCACGAAGTACCGGTACTCCTGGGAGACAGTTCTAAAGCTCGAAGAAATCTAAAGTGGAATCCCGAAGTAACCTTTGATGGCTTAGCAAGAATGATGTTTGATTATGATTTAAATTTTGTAAAAAGTCAAATACAAAATTAGAATTAATTAATGTCTATAGAAAACACTAACGAACTTCCTATATTACCTAATCACAAACCCCATGTGTCATATTCTGAGATAAGAAACTGGAAAGAATGTGCCTGGCGCCACAAGTTAGCATACATCGATCAATTAGATGTGTTTGAGAATTCACCTTATCTTTCTTACGGTACTGCTCTTCATGATGGAATAGAAAATTTCTTATTAACTGGAGAAATGAACATTGAAAAAGTTATAGAAAACATAAAAGGTGAGTGGGAAAAATATGGCTTTGATTCTGAAAAATATATTAAAGAACAAGCTTTGATTAGAGAAGGTAATGGCTGGAAACCAAAGCCACATATCTACATCGACACATGGTTAGAGTATGCTAGAAACAGCCTAGAAGAAATACCTGATTTTCTTAGTAAAAATTTTGGAAATTATGAAGTTGTAAGTGCTGAAGAAGAACTGTACGAACATGTTCCAGAAGTTAATGCTTACTTTAAAGGTTTTATCGATGCGTTAATTAAAACAAAAGATAAAAAAGGAAATGATGTCTATTGGGTTATTGACTGGAAAACAGCCGGCGATAAAGGCTGGTTTGCTAGTAAAAAAAGAGATATTTTAACATGGGCTCAGATTGCTCTTTACAAGCATTTTTGGAGAACAAAAAAGAATATTGACATAAAATCTGTTAGGTGTGGATTTGTACTCTTAAAAAGAGGCGCGCCAAAAGGAAATACTTGCGAATTAGTAAAAGTTTCTGTTGGTCCAAAAGCTGAAGAAAAGTGTACTTCTATGTTAAGAAGCATGGTTCTCTCTATGAAAAGAGGTATCTTTTTAAAGAATAGAAATTCTTGCATGTTTTGTAATTTCAAAGGTACAGAAAACTGTCCGGGAAGTTAACTAGGGACACGTTTAAATTAATATTTTTTAGGTGATAATATGGAAAAATATAAAGTACTTTTAATATCTGACCACGCCTTAAGTCCTTCAGGCGTAGGAACTCAATCCAGGTTTTTAGCTCATGGTTTGATCGAGAAAGGCTGTTGGACTTTTCGCCAGCTTGGCGGTGCTCTTAAGCATGATGACTATACTATGGTTAAAGCAGGCGAAGATTTTTTAATTAAACCGGTTGATGGGTTTGGTACGGTAGAGATGATTAGATCTTTACTAGTTTCCGAAAAGCCAGACATCGTTTTATTATTTACTGATCCTAGATTTTTTGTTTGGCTGTGGCAAATAGAAGATGAAATCCATCAGGTTTGCCCTATTGCTTATTGGCATGTGTGGGATAATTGGCCTAGGCCAGATTTCAATGACAATTACTACGAATCAACAGATTTAATAAATTGTCACTCTTATTTAACGTACGAAATAGTAAAAGAAAAATGGCCTGAAAGAGCAAACTTTGTTCCCCACGCTCTACCGGAAGATGTTTTCTACAAAATCAGCGATGCTAAGATAAAACTGGCTAGGAGAGATTTACTAGGTAAAGATAAAGAGAATGACTTTGTCATGTTTTGGATAAATAGAAATGCAAAACGAAAGCGCCCAGCTGACGTTCTTTTTTCCTGGAAAAAGTTCTTAGATAAAATAGAAGAAGTAGACGGAAGAAAGCCGGCAACTTTAGTTATGCATACTGATCCTTACGATTCTGAAGGCCCTGATTTGGTAGAAGTTTCTAGAATGCTTAATATTGAAGATAATATATTCTTTTCAACTGATAGGGTAGGTTTCGAAGAAATAAATGTTTTGCATAATCTGGCTGATTGTTGTATAAACATATCCTACGCAGAAGGTTTTGGCTTAGGCACTTTAGAAGCAATGCAAACTGGCACTCCGATAATAGCTGCAAAAACTGGAGGCTTAACCAGGCAGGTTGTAGACCATCGTGATGGTTCGCATAATGGTATTGCTTTGGAGATAGAAAATAAATCTTTAGTCGGTTCTCAAAACGTTCCATTTATATATGAAGATTATGTAAGTACTGATAGCGTTGCTGAGGCCATTAAAAAATTGTATGACATGACTCCGGAGGAAAGAAAAGATCTTGGTAAAAAATGCAGTGATTATGTTAGTTCCGAATTTAACTTTCAAAATACAGTTGATATGTGGCACAATACACTTAAAAAGACTATAGAAGACTGGAGAGAGGGCAAATCTAAAACTAAAAGATTTGATTTGGTAGAAATATGAAAAACATCTTAATAAGAGGCCCTCTTTTAAATTCAGCTGGATATGGCGTACATTCTAGGCAAATATTTTCTTACTTAGACAATAAGTCTAAATTTAACATATGTTCTCAAGTAACTCCCTGGGGGATATGCCCTTTTTACTTAGATGGAGACTTGGAGGATGGGTTAATTGGAAAAATTATAAATACTAGCTTACCTTCAGAAGTCTATCCTGATGTATCTTTTCAAATACAGCTTCCTAATGAGTGGGATCCTCAACTAGCAAAAGTAAATGTTGGAATCACCGCAGGTGTAGAGACAGATAGGTGCAATCCATCTTGGGTAGAAAAAATCAACAAAATGGATTTAGTTATTGTTCCTTCTAATCACACTAAAAAATGCTTTGAAAATTCTGGAAAAGTTAAAACAAAAATTGAAGTTGTTCCGGAGTATATACAGCCGGCTATAATGGAACAAAAACTCGAACCTATGAAATTGAATTTGCCAACCAAGTTTAACTTTTTAATGTTTGGGTTGATAACTGGCCAAACTCCGGATACAGATAGAAAAAATACTTTTTTCGGAATTAAATGGCTTTGCGAAACTTTTAAAGGAAACAAAGATGTCGGTATAGTTGTAAAAACTAACCTAGGAAGAATGAGCGTTATAGATAGAAAAAACACTGCTTTTATGCTTAAAAAACTAGTTGACGAAGTCAGAGTTGGTGACTATCCAAAGGTTTACCTCTCTCATGGAATGATGACTGATCATGAAATTTCTTCTTTTTATAGAAGCCCGGACTTACATGCACTAGTTTCTTTTACTCGAGGCGAAGGGTATGGTTTACCATTGTTAGAGGCTGCCGCTAGCGGTCTTCCAGTTATGGCAACAAAGTGGTCAGGTCACATGGATTTCTTAAGTAACATAAGATTCTCAGGATTTGATTATGATTTAATTGATGTGCATCCCACTAGGTTAGATGAAGAAATATTTGTTTCTGGAGCTAAATGGGCTCATCCTAAAGAAGAAGATACAAAGAAAAGACTTTCCAAAATAAAAAATTCTTATAAAGTCCCAACCGAATGGGCAGAGGCAGGATCGGAGTCTTTGAGAAAAAGCTTAAATTCTGAAAAAGTGTTTGAAATTTACGATAAGGTTCTACAAGATATATTATCATGAGTACGATAGCTATTACTATAATTATAGTACTTTCATTGCTCTTATGTTTTACTACATATTTTGCTTTCAAATTTGCAATGATACTATTAAATGTAGAAGATACATTAGAAGAGAGTTTAGATATTTTGGACGAAAAATACGATTCTATTTCAAGAATTTTAGAAATACCGGTATACTATGATAGTCCGGAAGTCAGGAATGTAGTTTCAGACATTGATGAATGTCGAACTGCAATATATAAAATAGCTTCTTCTTTATCTAGTAATGTTTCTTCTTTAGATAACGAGGAAACTTACATTGAAGAAGAAAAGAAAGATTAGAAGAAATCCTCACCAAAAGAGGAATATGTACTTCAACAAAGATACTCAAGATGCAATAATTGAGTTTCAAGGCTTAGAATGCCAAAAAGAAAAAGAAAAGTTATACAACGAAAAAATACACACCGCATTTGAAAAATTAGCTGAAAGCTTAATATTTGTTTATGGCTTTAAAGCAGGTTCTGATCAAGTAGAAACCATAAAAACTGATTGCGTTTCATTTCTTTACGAAACAATTAGAAAATGGGATCACTCTAGGGGAACAAAGGCTTTTTCATATTTCAACGTTGTTGCAAAAAATTGGTTAATAATTAATTCTAGACAACACAGAAAAAACACCATGAGAAATGTGAGTCTTTCTGATATGGAAAGCATGTCAAAGAAAGATAAATCTCTGGTAGCCTCTTCACAAATTGCAGAATCTCCTGATAAAATAATGATTGATGCTGGAAGAAGAGATGAAATTGTCAAAGTTCTGGAAATAATAAAAAAGAGAGTAACTAAAGAAAACGAAAAGCTTTGCATTAATGCCATAACTGCAGTTTTTGAAAAGATAGATCATTTAGATTTTTTGAATAAACGTGCTATTTATGTCTACGTAAGGGAGATATCTGGTTTGACGCCTAAGAAACTATCAGTTGCTATGTCTTCAATAAGGAAGCACTATCGCGATATAGTTCATGATAAGAGGCTAGTAGATATTTTTTAGGTGTATTATGGATGAATTAACTACAGCGTTAGAAAAAGTAAAAAGCATAGAAGAAAAAACCAAGAAGTTTGAAGAGATGTTGTCTGAACTAGTAAGTTCTGACGATAGAAAAAAACTACTTTGGAAAGAAATTTACGAAAATGCAAACTTAGACAGGCAAAATGCTTATGTTTTGTTTGTAGAAGCTTACACGCAAATGAGAGCCGGAATTGCTGAGCATGCTGCTATTGGAGCAACTTTATCAAAATATCTAGAAAGAATGGGAAAATCTAACGAGCAATTGCTTAAATTAGCTGAAATTATAGCTAGGGCAGAACAGGAAAATAATAAAATTGATCCGGATGATTTATTCTCTCAGATAAAGGAATAAAAAATGGCTGGAATCAACGAATCAGGAAAAACTGGAGTAGGTTTATCAGCTTCCGAATTAGATTTAGTCGGAAGTGAAGTATTTATTCAAGCGGTAGTTGTTGAAGTTATTCATGACCCTTCTGCTTTTTTAGTTCAAGGAGAAAAAGTTCTTAAAGCAAAGTATCCTGACATTAGTGATGCTTATCTTTCAAGAGCTCCAAGAAACTCAGTAATAGCCAGAATATTGAATCAAGGAACCGATAAAGCTGTCAGTAGAAATATACTTTGCTTACCGTTTTTTCCTCCTCACCTCTGTTTTCCTGTTAAGCCAGGAGAACACGTCTGGTTAGTTTCAGCTGCTGGCCATGGAACTAGTCCAACAATACTTTTTTGGATGTGCAGAGTTCCTTCTTGGATTGACACAGACGATGTTAACTACACTCACGCTTCTCGAGCTGCAAACTATGGCGTTGCCCTACCAGCCGGCACTGCGGATGAAGCTCAAGGAGACCTTCCAAAAACTAAAAATGCGGCCAATGAATTAGTTTTTGGATATCCAAATGGGCAAGCAAAAGATTCAGATAAGCACTTCTTAAGTGGCGGTCCGCATGCTTATACTAATATAGTCTTAGATTCTTTAGCTTATAAATCTTTTAAACCCGAACCAGTTCCCCGCTTAACTAAGAGACCAGGTGATTTTGTGATTCAAGGCTCTAACAATACTAGTATAACCTTAGGAACGACCCGCGGATTTCCCGGAGGATTTGCTGAAGCTGCTGACGAAAAAACTAGGTTAGACAAAGGTTTTTCGAAAGATAGTAAACTTAAGTTCGAAAAAGCTCTTGGCTCTAATGCTACATTAAACGATCCTGAAGACCAAGCATCTAAACCTGCATTAAATGACGTGGCTGCAGCGATCGACATGGTTGTAGGTAGAGGATTAAGAATAAGAGCAGCCGGTGGTCCAAAATTACCGAAAGCAGATGTAGATCCACCTTTGGATAAAATGGCAGATGGTCATCCACCAACATACCCTAGGATAAAATTAGCTGTAAATCCAAAAGATTCTGTAGAAGTAAAAAAGAAAGACGGACAACCCGATAAGGGGGAAGATAGGGTAGTAGCATCCGATGCTCAACCAGAAATAGTTGAAACTTCAAAAAATCCTCAAGCATATATCGAAGATGTAAACGATAATGCAATTGACAACCCTACCGAGGGAGATCCTGATTTTAGGTACGATGCTAGCCGCATTTATATGACAGCTGATTCTAAACCTGACGAAGATTTTGGCTTAAGCGATCAAATGGGAGAAATTGGTGGTGTTAACTTAGTAGAGCAAAACCACGAAGGTGCTGCAATTGTTTTTAAGTCTGACAATATCAGGATAATCGCTAGAAAAGATCCTGACGATACTGAAAAAGCTTTTTCTAACGGTTCTATAAGAATAATAAAAGAAGGAAAAGTTCCAGATACAACCGGCGCAGAGTCGGCAGATGAAAGAGCAATTATTTCTATAGAGCCAAATGGCACGATTTATATAGACGGACCAAGAATCGTAATAGGCAACGGAAGGCTAACAGAACCTGAAGAGCCACAAGGTAAGGGTCAGCATGTTTTTATTGGTGGCGAAGACGCTACTGAGTCCGTTGTTTTAGGCGAGGCTTTTGCTGACGTCATATTAGCTTTTGCGGTAGACGTAGTCAATATGTGTGGAGGATCTGGGGCAGCTGAGGGAATGACAACAGACAAAGCTGCTCAACCTACTCCTGGAGTTACTCCAAGCTTGGGTAATATGGGTGCTCCGCTTTTCAATGCTGCCTCAGGCCCGCTTATATTTGCACAATTAAGAAAAAATTTAACTAATGCTCTAAGCCGAGTAGCAAAGACGAAGTAAGATGGCAGAAGAAGACGAAAATCAAAACGGAGAAGAGGAAGAAGAATCCGGTGGTGATGGACCCATATCCGGATTATTACCTTCTCCGGAAGATATGCTAGCGATAGTCAATAAGTGCGAGTGCTTTGGTGGTATGTCTTGGGATTTGTGCTGCCCTAAAGAGACACCGCCAGGCCCGGGAAAAGAAGGCGCTCCACCTGCTAGGGAAGGTGCCGGTCCGGAGATGGGTATATGCCAACTTTTGATAGGGCAAATCCAACTTCAAATTAACATGCACTTAGGTTTTTGTTTAGCTTTTGAACCGATATTAGATATACCACCCAAGCCTCCAGGAATACCTCTACCAGATATGCCGACTCTCGGTTTAGATTTAGGAATACCGATTCCTGCAATCCCTTTGCCGCCATTGCCAGGCTTAGACTTTCCGGGCCTCGATTTACCTGGATGGATGCCTCCGATGCCAAGCATAGACTTACCACCTTTTCCAGGAATATCTCTTTTTGGTATCATGCTGTGGCCTATAAATTTTGCTATTGGGCTTTTTAGTTTAGATTTGCAAATTCCCATCCCGGGAGCAGATCCTTGTGATCTGATATCGGGTTTTGGATTACAATGCATTTGGGATTTATCTATTCCAATACCGATGTTAAGCATAGCCCTGTGCGTTCTTTGCCTTATATGTTTTTTCTTGATAATCATACTTCCGCTTTTGATTATTTTGCTAGGCTCTGCTGGCGAAGATGGAGAAGAAGTAACCGTTACACTAATTGAGCCGGCTGCTACACACACTTTCATAAAAGTGACACCACCTCCACAAATAATAATAAAGAATCCTCAAGACGCTAGACCTGAAAAAATTAATCACTACGATCTTAACGTTACCGGAAAGTTTATTGCTAAAAAGTTTGATCTCAAATTTGGTTTCGAAGAAGCAGGAGAGAGCATTTACCCATTTTTTCCTTTGTCTGTGGAAGATACACCAGATTTTTACAATGGTAGCGACTCCGTGAGAGCTGGACCAACAGAAGGCGATGAAGATTTTGTTTACGTTCCTCCAATGGTACCAGAAGAATCCGGAATAACTTATGATTGGAGGATATACGGAGAAGTAGAAGTAGATTTAGATGGAGATGTAATATCGATGTTAGATTCAATGGGGTTCGAAACTGAAGGTCCCAATAAAGGTAAAATGAAGCCGATAACTTTGGCAGATAGAGTACCTTTAAAATCTCAAATTGGAGAATCGAGAAATTTCTCTTACAGGTTTACTAAGCCAGGTCTACATGAAGTTATTTGCTTTGCAACTAAGGGAGGTACTACAATCAAGATGCAGTGTATTGTCCAAGCTGGAGACAAAGACTTTTCAGAGCTTCCCGACGTTTTAGCTGAAATGAGGATGCCACCAGAGTTATCTCATATAAGAAGGGCGCGCCCTGAAGAGTATGTAAGAGATCCAGCTGTGATGAAGGAGCCCGGTGCTGCACCAGAAGCCAATGTGCCAGATTTAGATAAACCTCCTGCCCGCCCGGCTGACCAACCTCAATTTTTGCAACCTTCAGCAACTAAGGTAAAGCCGAAAACTACTAGTGATGATATTTTTGAAGTTCCGGATGAAGGTATTTAATTATGAAAAATAAAGACAAGCCTTGTGATTCTTGCAAAGATAAGATAAATATTGGTCAAATAAGCGAAGGTTGGGCTTCTCTATCTTTACACATGATGGGAGCATTAGATAAAGAATCAGTCGCTATGGCTAATAGCAAAAGAAAAATATGCGATGAGTGTGACCAGCTGACACAGAGCAAAGTAAAATTTCTAATGTGTAAACAGTGCGGTTGTTACTACCCGATGCTAGCATATGCTAAATCTAAGTCATGCCCTTTGGGAAAGTGGTGAATTTATAGTGATTGTAGCACAAATAAATTTGTTTAAGTGAATATTTATACACCAGAGGTGTGTTGTGGCAAATAGAAACAGGACTCAAAATCAAAAAACCTTTAAGTTTAAATCTTCAGGGCAAACTGCTTTAAGCCAGTTTACGTATGCCGATAAGCTAAGGTTTAAAAAGTTAATTGGAATTAAAACTCCAATTGAATTCGGTAGAGGCAGGGATGGTCTTTTTAAGATGCACTCTGAGTTAAAAGATCAAATTAGAGATAATTTTAAAAATTTATTGCAAACTAATCACGGTGACCGGCTCGGTAATTACTACTATGGAGCAAATTTAGCAGAGCTGGCTTTCGAATTAGCAGATGGCGATGTTAATTTAGAAGCATCTAATAGGATAAACGCTGCAGTCAATCGGTTTATGCCTTTTATCTCTGTGATAGATTTTAATTTCTTTACTGATAGAGTTGATAACGAGCACACAGCTAAAATGGGAATAGCGGTAATATATGACGTACCCCAAGCCGGAATCACTAATCAAAAAATTGAAGTCATGTTGAGAGTTGCAGGGTAATGGAAAAAGACATAAAAAATAAAAATACTAAAATAGTAAAAAGATCTTATTTGGCCAGAGATTTTAATTCATTTAAGCTGAATCTAATCAATCACGCAAAAACATTTTTTCCTGATAATATAGACGATTTTTCCGAAGCTGGTTTAGGCGGGATGTTTGTTGATATGATATCTTACATCGGAGATTCAATGTCTTTTTACTTAGATCATCAATTTAATGAATTAAAATGGTCTGAAGCAATAGAGATTGATAACATAAAGAAACATATAGAGTTAGCTGGAGTCGACATATACGGTGCTAGCCCATCTACGGTTTATGTAAATTGCTACATTAGATTACCGTGGACAATGACTAACGGTACTAAAAACTACAAAGTAACCGCGATGCCAACAATCAAAAAAGGAACTAGATTTCAAGCAAATAACGGAACAACTTTTAACTTGATGGAAGATTTAAATTTTTCTACTAGAACAAGGGACGGAAAGAAATATTTGTTCGAAAATAATACAATTGTTCCTTCTAGAGATGATACTAAGACTGACATAGTCTTTTTACCGGGGATGTGTGTTTCCGGAGAAATAAAAGAAGACACATATTCAATTGGGGATGATTTTACTCCATTTAGAGAAATAGTTTTAACAGACGAAAATATCAGTTTAATAGAATCGGTTAAAGATTCTGATGGTAATGTCTACTATGAAGTAGATAACTTGTCTCAAGATAACGTTTTTACTATATTCGACAATAAAGATTTAAGTAACAATTCTATAGAAAAAGTAATATCGCTTGTTCCGGCCCCTTATAGATATACTAGGTCTATGGATCCACAGTCATTTAATACGACTTTAACTTTTGGCGGTGGAGATGCTCAGTCAAACGACGACGATCTTTTGCCTGATCCAGCTGATTTAAGTTTACCTTTATATGGTAAAACTACTTTTTCAAGGTTTTCTTTAGATCCAAATTCTCTTCTTAGAACTCAAACCCTCGGAGTAGCCCCGAGGAATACAACAATCACAGTAAAATATCGCCATGGCGGAGGATTTTCTCATAACGTTGCTGAAAAAACGATTAGAGAAATAATTTTTCTCGACATGACTTTCCCTAGTAATGTAGAACATAACGATGCAATAACAGTCCGGACTAGTTTAGACATCATGAATCTAAAAAAAGCTTCGGGAGGTTCTGCTCCACCGACAATCACGGAGCTTAGAGATCAAATTCCAGTTGCTAGAAATTCTCAAAACCGAGTAGTTACTAAAGAAGATTTACTAGCAAGAATTTATTCTTTACCAGCTCCTTTGGGAAGAGTTTTCAGGGCTGCTATGGCTGAAACTCCGAACTCTAATGGTCAGATAGAGATTGCTTTAATTAGCAGAAATTTTGATGGAACATTAATAAACTATGGTAGCATGCAAACTACTTCTAATGAATTACAGGTCGTTGAAGATAACTTAAAAATCAACCTTAAGAATTACTTAGAACAATTTAGAATGATTAACGATTCTTACATTATAATGGATGCTGCAATACATAATTTCGGTTTAAGGATTAATGTTATAGGACAACCTGGCATTCAAAAAACGAAAGTAGTTCAATCAATTTTAACGAACTTAAAGAACATATTGGTAGTTGATAAATTTCACATAAATCAACCGATATCTTTAGGAGATATAAGTTATGCAGTTTTATCATCAGAAGGCGTTTCTTCTTTAGACGATAGTGGAATTAGAAGAGCTATAACAGTTGAATCTTGCGTAGGAATAAAGTACGACGGTACCGATATGTACAACTACTCCCTAAGTTCTGCTTTCAATTCAGAAATAATAGAGAGAGGTTTTATCTTTCCTAAGAAAAATGGTATTTTTGAGTTAAAGTATCCTGACTTTGATATAAGGGTAAGTGTAAGATAAAATGCAATTAGTGTTAACAGCCAGTAAAGATACGTACATAACTAATAAAATCGTTAACAACGATTCTAAGTCTGAAAATTCTAACGCTGGATTTGCATCCAGTTTGGACCTTTTTAAGCTATTTGAAGAATCTGGTTTTGTCCAAGATGGAAATTTTATTACAGATAATGTTGTAGAAAAGTCAGCAATACTAATAAAGTTTGATTACGATAAAATAGGAGAACTAACTTCAAGCATATTAGATATTAGGTCTGCTAATTTCAAAGCTTTTTTAGAACTTCAAGACGTGAGTTCTGGATTACAAAAACCCTATAAATTTACTGCTCTTTGCAACCCACTAAAGAACGATTTTGAAGAAGGCCACGGTATTGATGTTTCGGGATTCAATGATATTGGTTCAGCAAATTATCTAACTTCTTCTTTTTATGGCGCAGAACCAGTAAAGTGGAATTCTGCTGGAGCGGCTTCTGCCGGTGGCATAGGGAGTGTTAAAGCTACTGGTTCGATAACAGTTACAAATCATGCCGGCTTGGATAATACCGCAACTTT
>Ga0163109_10001422_pt1 | contig 18886 bp, 14 predicted proteins | sample CRUFie1St13metaG_FD_108704 | JGI IMG/M metagenome (GOLD analysis project Ga0163109, IMG submission 108704) | Marine microbial communities from the Costa Rica Dome - CRUD Field 142mm St13 metaG | ecosystem: Environmental > Aquatic > Marine > Oceanic > Photic zone | place: Costa Rica: the Eastern... | reverse complement strand
TCTGTTCCAATAAAATTTCGTGTAACTTGACCTGTTATTACGACCAAAGGTATTGAGTCCATTTTTGCATTTGCAATTCCTGTTACTAAATTTGTGGCTCCGGGACCTGATGTTGCAAAACAAACACCTACTTTTTTGGTTGTTCTAGCATAAGCATCTGCCGCGTGTGCTGCACTTTGTTCGTGTCTAACTAAAATGTGTTTTATTAAATTGGCTTTTTCCCAGTGGTAAAGTTCATCATATATGGGTAAAATAGCTCCACCAGGATATCCAAAGATGTGTTCAACTCCATTTTGAATTAAACTATCAATAAGTATATATGCACCAGTTCTAGAGCAATTATTTTTTAAATTCATAAATTTTGTAATTTTTTTAATTTATGTAATTTATTATTTTAACAATAATAAATATGTTATATATCTGAATAATATTATAACTTAAACACTGGTTGATTAATAGCTAAAATCTAGAATAAGGAGAAAGTGAGATTCGAACTCACGGAACCGGTTAAGTTCATCTGATTTCAAGTCAGACGCAATCGACCACTCTGCCATTTCTCCAAATTACCAAGAATATACATATTCTTGGTAATTAAAATATTATGCTTCAAATGAAGCTGTACCAGTAAATTTAACTGATGCTGGGTTTGGATTTTTTCCAATTGAAAACTCGCGTTTTCCAACGGCAACTCTTCCTTCGTTTACTTTTTCAGGAAAAACACCATCTTTTGGATGAATAAATTGAATTTCACCGCTCGGTAATAATCGAAAAACTCGATAATCATTAATTTTGAAGTTTGTACGTAATTGTTTACCAAGTGCTAAACATTGTTCTTTTCTTGCAAAATAAACTAAATTTGGACCTTGTTTCATAATTGCTGCTCCACCTGTTGGCATTTCAAAGATATTATCTTCTTGAGCAGATTTTTTACGATTATTTGTCCAAGTCATTACATATTTTTCTTCGGTCTCTGCGGCTTGTAACCAACCCCCTGTACTTCCACCAAATTCTGGAAAGTAGTTTGTTGTTTCTGACATATTTAATTAATTCAGATCAATTTATTAATTAATTTCTAATTATTCTTCTTCAAAATTTTTATTCTAGCGGGGAATGGATTCGAACCACTGACCTTCGGGTTATGAGCCCGACGAGCTACCAAGCTGCTCTACCCCGCCCTCACTTCTTTAATTATAAAACTTTTCTTTTAAAAAATCTACTTTTTATATTAAATTAAAATTAGAAATAAAATATCTACGTATATTAAAGAAATTAAAGTACTTGTTAATCGACGAAGTACTGGATTTAGTTTTTGACTAACTAAAAGACGATCATTTTTTAAAATTATAAATGGTTTTTCCCAAATTTGTCCATCATACCAAGAAGCTTCCTCATAAAAAAGTCGAGCTTGGTTTAATCTTTTTTTTACTTCGTTCCATCGCCATATTACTACTAAATATAAAATTAAAAGCATATTAAGACTTAGTACAATATTTGAAAAAATCCAATCACCCCAAAATTTTTGATTTTGAAATGTTAAAAGGGATAGTAGCATAAAAATCGACGTAAAGAGTGAAAAGATTTTAGCATTGTAATTTTTTGTTGAAAGAGTTGTCCAATTGGTGAGTGGATTTTCTTTTAATCCAATATATTCACTTATTGGTTTCTGATCTTCTGGTACAGGACACAGTAAAATTAGTTTAAGTTTTGAAATCATAAAACTTATGAATAAGGCTATAAGTTCTTTTTTTAGATCTCATCAAATTTAAATTTCAAAAGTAATAATACTAATTGAATAAATAAGCAAATCCAAGTCAATGATTCGAATGGGTTTGTTAGAGAACTTGTATTTTGAGTTATCGATGAATCTTTTGCACTTTCATTTTGATTTAATATTAAGCCAATCGTTAATGTGCTATTGATGGCTAAAATTATATTTAGTGGGTTATTTGACTCAACCACTTTCAACCTCTAAATCTTTTTTTATAAATAACTTTATGTATTTGCTTGAACTTGTAAGAATACGAACCCTAAAGCTAACCCAAAAAGTGTAATCGCAAAACATGTTGCGGCTGTTGTTAAAATTTCTCCTAGCATATTTTTATTTAATTAATTTAATTTTTTTAGAAACCGTTTCTTCCCCAAACAACTAAGGCTAATGACATAGAGAAGACTAACATTAAAGAAGCCCAACCTAAACTAATTACATCAATCATATATTTTTATTGTTTATTATTTATACACTACATTCTATTAAATTATATTATAATTCTTACTAAAAGTTTAATTTTATATTAGTTTTTGGCGAAAATGTAACTTTTTTTAAGAGAATGTTATAATAGAAAAGTAAACAATAAAATTAACAAAACTATGGTTACAGAATTTAATATTTATTCTGCTTTATTTATAGCACTTATTCTTTTAACATTTACAATTCGTTTAGGTGTTTCATTATATCAAAACGTATAAAACTTTTTTCTATTAACTTACAAAAAATTTATGTCAACTGTAAAAAATTTAAATAATTTTCCTTTTGCTGCAATTATTGGGCAAGAAGAAATGAAGTTAGCGTTACAACTAAATGTTATTGATCCGAAAATCGGTGGTGTAATGATAATGGGAGATCGTGGAACTGGAAAGTCAACAACTATTCGAGCTTTGGCTGATCTTTTACCTGATATTGAAATTATCAAAAATGATCCTTTTAACACAAATCCTGTAGGTTTGGATCAAACATATGAAACTGAAAAGATTAAAATCCCAATGGTGGAATTACCTTTAGGCGCTACTGAAGATCGCGTATGTGGAACAATTAATTTAAAAGAAGTTCTTTCAGGAGGATCAAGTACTTTTGAACCGGGACTTTTAGCGAGAGCTAATCGCGGTATTTTATACGTAGATGAAATTAATCTTTTAGATGATCATTTAGTAGATGTTCTTTTAGATTCTGCTGCTTCAGGTTGGAATACTGTTGAACGTGAAGGTATCTCTATTAAGCACCCAGCGAAATTTATTTTAGTTGGTTCGGGAAATCCAGAAGAAGGTGAATTACGTCCGCAATTATTAGACCGTTTTGGTATGCATGCTGAAATTCGTACGATTAGTGACCCGGATTCACGTGTTAGAATTGTTGAGGAACGAATTAGTTTTGATAAATCTCCAGAAACATGGTTTGAAAAATATGAAGCTGAACAATTTAAGATTCAAGATCGACTTTCAAAAGCTACGACGCTATTACCGCAAGTTAATATTAGTAAAGATTTTCAACTAAAAATTTCTAAAATTTGTAGTGAATTACAAGTTGAAGGATTACGCGGTGATTTAGTTGTAACACGTGCTGCCAAAGCTTTAGCGGCTTTTGAGCAACGAACTGAAGTTACATTAGATGATATTCGTAAAATTGTTGTTCTTTGTTTACGTCATAGATGTCGACGTGATCCAATGGAATCTATTAATTCAGGTGACAAAGTTGAAGCGGTTTTCAATGAAGTTTTTTCAGACTCTGACATTTAATATTAATTGAGCTCAGTAGGATTCGAACCTACATTAGAAACTTAGAAGGTTTCCGTCCTAATCCCTTAGACGATGAGCCCTTTTTAGGGAATTAACTGGGCGATACTGGATTTGAACCAGTGACCCTCTGCTTGTAAGGCAGATGCTCTACCACTGAGCTAATCACCCTTATAACTAAAGCATAATATATTTGTTCTTTTTTTGGTAATTTTTTTTTAATTAATTTTCAAAATTATTTTTAGATTGCACTAATACATACTCTGCTATTTCTTTAATTTCACTTTCTTTTAAGCGTCCTCCAAATGCAGGCATTCCATTTTTTCCATTAAGAATTTGATAGCTAATTGCACTAACAGAATTCATTCCATTTGCTTCTAATGTTTTACCTTTTAAATTTTTTTCTGGAATTATTATATTATTTCCACCTAAATGACAGACACTACAATTAGTTTTAAATAATATTTCACCTTTCTCTAAAGCATTCCCCTTTTTTATGTTGCTAACAATGATAATCGTATATAAACATTTTTTTAAAAGTTTAATAAAGAATTCTTTCATTTGTTTTTTGTTTTTGAAATTTGTTAAAAAGCTTTAATTTTTATCAGGAATAAAAAGAATTATTCCTGATAAAAATATCTTTTCAACTAAGAAATTAACTCATAATTAGTCAATAGGTCTTAATTGTAATGTAGGTTCTGTTTCACGATTAATTCCTTTTTCAAATCCTGCTGCAGCTGCACGAGCACGACCTGCGTGCCACCAGTGTCCAACTAATAAGAAGAATCCAAGAATCCAGTGAGAACATGTTAACCAAGAACGTGGAGATACATAGTTAACTGAATTAATTTCAGTTGCTACTCCACCTACTGAGTTTAATGAACCTAAAGGTGCGTGTGTCATGTATTCAGCTGCTCGACGTTCTTGCCAAGGTTGAATATCATTTCTAATTTTATTGATATCTAATCCATTTGGTCCACGTAATGGTTCTAACCATGGAGCACGTAAATCCCAGAAACGCATTGTTTCACCACCAAAGATAATCTCTCCACTTGGTGAACGCATTAAATATTTTCCTAACCCAGTTGGACCTTGAGCAGATGCTACGTTAGCTCCTAAACGTTGGTCACGTACTAAGAAAGTGAATGCTTGTGCTTGCGATGCCTCTGGCCCTGTTGGTCCAAAGAATTCACTTGGGTACGCTGTATTATTGTACCAAGCAAAAACAGATGCTGTAATTCCCATTGTTGCTAAAGCTGCTAAACTGTATGATAAGTAAGCTTCACCAGACCAAACAAATGCACGTCTTGCCCATGCAAAAGGTTTAGTTAAAATGTGCCAAATACCTCCAGTTAAACAAAGAATACCTACCCAAATGTGCCCTCCAACTAAATCTTCCATGTTGTTAATTGAAATAATCCAACCGTCTCCTCCAAATGGAGATTTGAAAACATATCCAAAAATTACTAATGGATTTAACGTCGGGTTTTTGATTAAACGAACATCTCCTCCACCTGGAGCCCATGTGTCATAAACTCCACCTATGTACATTGCTTTTGCAACTAATAAGAATGATCCAATTCCTAGTAAACATAAGTGAATACCTAAAATTGTTGTCATTTTATTTTTATCACGCCAGTCGTATCCAAATAATGGAGCATTAGTTTCTAAAGTATCTGGTCCAAATAATGAATGGTAAATTCCACCAAATCCTAATACTGCCGATGAAATTAAGTGAATTACACCTACCACAAAATAAGGATAAATATCATTAATTTCTCCACCAGGACCTACACCCCAACCTAATGTTGCTAAGTGTGGTAATAAAATGAATCCTTGATCATATAAAGGTTTTTCTGGAATAAAGTGAGAAACTTCAAATAGTGTCATTGCACCACACCAAAATACCATTAACCCGGCATGTGCAACATGTGCTCCAAGAAGTTTTCCTGAAAGGTTAATTAATCTTGCGTTTCCTGCCCACCAAGCAAAACCTGTAGACTCAACCGATTTACTAGTAGTAATTTCTAAATCATCAAAGCGCGTTTCCACGTGGTAGTACCTCCTCTGGGAATATATAGTTTTCGTGTGGTTGATCTTGTGCTGCCATCCACATACGGATACCTTCATTTAAAAGGATGTTTTTAGTGTAGAATGTTTCAAATTCTGGGTCTTCAGCTGCTCTTAACTCTTGTGAAATGAAATCATATGCACGTAAGTTTAAAGCTAAACCTACAATTCCTACTGCACTTGCCCATAAACCAGTTACTGGTACAAATAACATGAAGAAGTGTAACCAACGTTTGTTAGAGAAAGCTACCCCAAAAATTTGAGACCAGAATCTATTTGCTGTAACCATTGAATAAGTCTCTTCTGATTGTGTTGGTGTGAATGCACGGAATGTATTCGCAGCATCACCATCTTCAAATAAAGTATTTTCAACGGTTGCACCATGGATTGCACATAATAATGCTCCACCTAAAATACCAGCTACTCCCATCATGTGGAATGGGTTTAGTGTCCAGTTGTGGAATCCTTGTAAAAATAATAAGAATCGGAAAATTGCTGCAACACCAAAGCTTGGTGCGAAGAACCAGCTTGCTTGCCCTAATGGGTATAGTAAGAAAACTGATACGAAAACAGCAATTGGACCAGAGAACGCTAATGCGTTGTACGGACGAATTCCTACTAAACGTGCAATTTCAAATTGACGTAAACAAAAACCAATAAGTCCAAATGCACCGTGTAAAGCGATAAATGTCCAAAGTCCGCCGATTTTAAACCATAAAGTAAAGTTTCCTTGAGCTTCAGGTCCCCATAATAGTAATAAAGAATGTCCCATACTATTTGCTGGTGATGAAACAGCCGCTGTTAAGAAATTACATCCTTCTAAGAAAGAGCTTGCTAAACCATGAGTATACCACGAAGTAACAAACGTAATACCTGTTAACCATCCTCCTAAAGCTAAATAAGCGCATGGGAATAAAAGTAATCCTGACCAACCGATGAATACAAAACGATCACGTTTTAACCAGTCATCAATAAGTCCAAAAACTCCTGTTTTGTTCGATTGAACTTGTCCAATTGTAATTGTCATATTTTAAAAAAGAAAATTTTTCTGAATCAAAGCTACCTTATTAGCAACTTTCTGAATTTACAAAATTGAATAAAGAACTAGTGAAAATTTTAATAATCTAAATGATTTAGAGTTTCTTTGTATATACTAACGTTCAGTTAAAATATGGTTTAATATTTTAAAGTACATGTGTTATTTATTCCTCGATCTGTCTAAAATTCTAAAAATTTCTATTTTTTGATTTTTTATTTCTACTCATTATTATACTACAGATAATTTTTCTTTATTTAAAATCGTTAGTTCTTAATTTTTTTTTCGATTAGTTTTATCAATTTAAATTGCTCTAAACTGTTAATATTTTTTTTATTAATTTTGAAAAATTTTTGTTGTTTCGTGATTAATTTTTTCTCTCTTGACATATTACAAATAGTTTGTCTATAATAGTGATTGTTTGTAAAGGAATAAAGTTCTACTTTTTAAGTAAAAACGAAAAAACAAATAAATACAGGAAAAAAGAAATAGTTAAATATTTTATTATTAAGAGTTTGATCCTAGCTCAGGATGAACGCTAGCGGTATGCTTAACACATGCAAGTCGTACGGAAAAGAAATTTTTAGTGGCGAACGGGTGAGTAACACGTGAGAATCTGCCTTTAGGAAGGGGATAACATTTAGAAACATTTGCTAATACCCTATATGCTTTACGGTGAAAGAATTGATTCGCCTAAAGAGGAGCTCGCGTCTGATTAGCTAGTTGGTAGGGTAAAGGCCTACCAAGGCGACGATCAGTAGTTGGTCTGAGAGGACGGCCAGCCACATTGGAACTGAGACACGGTCCAGACTCTTACGGGAGGCAGCAGTGAGGAATTTTCTGCAATGGGCGCAAGCCTGACAGAGCAATACCGCGTGAGGGATGAATGCCTACGGGTTGTAAACCTCTTTTCTCAAGGAGGAAGATATGACGTTACTTGAGGAATAAGCATCGGCTAACTCTGTGCCAGCAGCCGCGGTAATACAGGGGATGCAAGTGTTATCCGGAATTATTGGGCGTAAAGCGTCTGCAGGTTGATCTATAAGTCTTTTGTTAAATCTTTAGGCTTAACCTAAAAACAGCAAAAGAAACTATTTATCTTGAGTATGGTAGAGGTAAGGGGAATTTCGAGTGGAGCGGTGAAATGCGTAGATATTCGAAAGAACACCAATAGCGAAGGCACCTTACTGGGCCATTACTGACACTCAGAGACGAAAGCTAGGGTAGCAAACGGGATTAGATACCCCGGTAGTCCTAGCTGTAAACGATGGATACTAGATGTTGCGTACTTTATAGTATGCAGTGTCGTAGCTAACGCGTTAAGTATCCCGCCTGGGAAGTATGCGCGCAAGCGTGAAACTCAAAGGAATTGACGGGGGCCCGCACAAGCGGTGGAGCATGTGGTTTAATTCGATGCAACACGAAGAACCTTACCAGGACTTGACATGAAGAGAAGTTTTTTGAAAGAAAAATGTGCTACGGCCTCTTACACAGGTGGTGCATGGCTGTCGTCAGCTCGTGTCGTGAGATGTTGGGTTAAGTCCCGCAACGAGCGCAACCCTTGTTTCTAGTTGAATCTCTAGAAAGACTGCCGATTATAAATCGGAGGAAGGTGAGGATGACGTCAAGTCATCATGCCCCTTACGTCCTGGGCTACACACGTGCTACAATGGATGTGACAAAAAGTTGCCAGTTTGTGAAAACGAGCTAATCTCTAAACACATCCTCAGTTCAGATTGTAGGCTGCAACTCGCCTACATGAAGGTGGAATCGCTAGTAATCGCAGGTCAGCTATACTGCGGTGAATCCGTTCCCGGGCCTTGTACACACCGCCCGTCACACCATGGGAGCTGGTTATACCCGAAGTTGTTATCCTAACCTTTTGGAGGGAGGCACCTAAGGTAGAATTGGTGACTGGGGTGAAGTCGTAACAAGGTAGCCGTACTGGAAGGTGCGGCTGGATTACCTCCTAAATTATGACATAAAAAGTAGATTTAAAGGGCTATTAGCTCAGTTGGTTAGAGTGCACCCCTGATAAGGGTGAGGTCTCAGGTTCAAATCCTGAATGGCCCAAATGGGGGTATAGCTCAGTTGGTAGAGCGCTGCCTTTGCAAGGCAGATGTCAGCGGTTCGAGTCCGCTTACCTCCAAAATATTGTTAGCTTAAGAAATTAATAGCGTGTAAGGGATCCCTTGGTATCCAGAAGCGATGAAGGACGTGGCTACCGACGAAACGCTTCGGGGAGCTGGAAGCAAGCTTTGATCCGGAGGTGTCCGAATGAGGAAACTTAATAACTTGTTACTGAATCTATAGGTAACAAGAGCGAACCTAGGGAACTGAAACATCTTAGTACCTAGAGGAAAAGAAAGTAAAAACGATTCCCTTAGTAGCGGCGAGCGAAATGGGAACAGCCTAAACTTTTAGATAATTTTTATTTAGAGGGGTTGTGGGGTAGTTATGATTAAAGTAAAAATACTTTAGCACGTTGTGCTTTAGAAATTAGGCGAAGTAGCTGGAAAGCTATACCAGAGAAAGTGATAGTCTTGTAGCCAAAAATTTCATTCAAAATATCTATTCCCGAGTAGCATGGGGCACGTGGAATCCCGTGTGAATCTGCGAGGACCACCTCGTAAGGCTAAATATTCCTGGATGTCCGATAGCGCATAGTACCGCGAGGGAAAGGTGAAAAGAACCCCGGGAGGGGAGTGAAATAGAACGTGAAATTGCACGCTTACAATCAGAAGGAGAACGACTTAGCGTTTGACTTCGTGCCTGTTGAAGAATGTTCCGGCGACTTATAGTTAGTGGCAGGTTAAAATAGAGATATTGGAGCCATAGTGAAAGCGAGCTTGAAGAGAGCGTTCGTCACTAGTTATAGACCCGAACCCGGTTGATCTAACCATGACCAGAATGAAACTTGGGTAACACTAAGTGGAGGTTCGAACCGACTTATGTTGAAAAATGAGCGGATGAGTTGTGGTTAGGGGTGAAATGCCAATCGAAATCGGAGCTAGCTGGTTCTCCCCGAAATGTATTTAGGTGCAGCGGTTAGTGTTATAGCATAGGGGTAAAGCACTGTTTCGGTGCGGGCTGGTAATTCGGTACCAAATCGAGGCAAACTCTGAATACTATGTGTACAACTAACCAGTAAGACTACGAGGGATAAGCTTCATAGTCAAGAGGGAAACAGCCCAGATCACCAGCTAAGGCCCCCAAGTAATTGCTAAGTGGTAAAGGTAGTGGAAAGGCTCAGACAACCAGGAGGTTTGCTTAGAAGCAGCAATCCTTTAAAAAGTGCGTAATAGCTTACTGGTCTAGCAGTTCTGCGCCGAAAATTTATGGGACTAAGTAATTCGCCGAAGCTGTGAGATATACAATTGTATATCGGTAGGGGAGCGTTCCATTGTAGGTTGAAGTACTAGCGAAAGCGGGTATGGACGAAATGGAAGTGAGAATGTCGGATTGAGTAGCGAAAACATTGGTGAGAATCCAATGCTCCGAAAACCTAAGGTTTCCTCCGCAAGGCTCGTCCACGGAGGGTGAGTCAGGTCCTAAGATCAGGCTGAAAAGCGTAGTTGATGGACAACAGGTTAATATTCCTGTACTGATTATTACTGGTATCGAGGGACGAAGAAGGCTAGACTAGCCAGATATTGGTTACTGGTTTAAGTATACGAGGTGTTGAAGATTAGAGAAAATAATTTGAGCTAAGTTACGAATACAAGATTAAAGGTCAAAGTAGTTGATGTCATACTTCCAAGAAAAGCTCGCAATGCCTTAAGTAATAATTACCTGTACCTTAAACCGACACAGGTAGGTAGGTAGAGTATACCAAGGAGCGCGGGAGAACCCTCCTTAAGGAACTCGGCAAAATAACTCTGTAACTTCGGGAGAAAGAGTGCCCATTGGGCTGCAATATCAAGTTCCAAGCAACTGTTTAGCAAAAACACAGGTCTCCGCTAAGTTGTAAAACGATGTATGGGGGCTGACGCCTGCCCAGTGCCGGAAGGTTAAAGAAGTCGGTTAGCGTATGCGAAGCTGGTAACTGAAGCCCCGGTGAACGGCGGCCGTAACTATAACGGTCCTAAGGTAGCGAAATTCCTTGTCGGGTAAGTTCCGACCCGCACGAATGGCGTAATGATTTGGAAGCTGTCTCGAGGAGGGACTCGGCGAAATAGAAATGTCTGTGAAGATGCGGACTACCTGCGCCAGGACAGTAAGACCCTATGAAGCTTTACTGTAGCTTGAAATTGAGTTTTGATTTTATTTGCGCAGAATAGGTGGGAGACATTGAGACTAGTCTTACGGGATTAGTGGAGTCATTAGTGAGATACCACTCTAATAAAATTGAACCTCTAACTTTATACCGTGATCCGGTTAAAAGACAGTTTCAGGTGGGCAGTTTGACTGGGGCGGTCGCCTCCTAAAAGGTAACGGAGGCGCACAAAGGTTTCCTCAGATCGGTCAGAAATCGATCTTAGAGTGTAAAGGCAAAAGGAAGCTTGACTGTGAGACAAACAAGTCGAGCAGAGACGAAAGTCGGTCTTAGTGATCTGACGCTGCTGTGTGGAAAGGGCGTCACTCAACGGATAAAAGTTACTCTAGGGATAACAGGCTGATCTCCCCCAAGAGTTCCTATCGACGGGGAGGTTTGGCACCTCGATGTCGGTTCATCGCATCCTGGGGCGGTAGTACGTCCCAAGGGTTGGGCTGTTCGCCCATTAAAGCGGTACGTGAGCTGGGTTCAGAACGTCGCGAGACAGTTCGGTCCATATCCGGCGTGGGCGTTAGAGTATTGAGAGTGACCTTTCTCTAGTACGAGAGGACCGAGAAAGATGCACCGCTAGTGTACCAGTTATTGTGCCATCAGTACGTGCTGGGTAGCTATGTATAGTTAGGATAACCGCTGAAAGCATCTAAGTGGGAAGCCGTCCTCAAGATGAGTACTCTTAGGTTGCGGCAAGACGAGCCGCTTGATAGGCATCCGGTGTAAGTACAGCAATGTATTCAGCCAAGATGTACTAATTAACCGTATTCTTAAGCAAATTTTAGTCAAAAACTTTTAATTTCGGTGTTTATAGCATAATGGCACAACGACATACCATTCCGAACATGTCTGTTAAACATTATAGCGACGACAATACTTAGGGGGTTGCCCCTCGGGAAGATAGTTCAATGCCGAAATTTATTAATTTTTATTTTTAATTAATTATTATTGTATTTGGAATTTTTAAAGTTTTTGTACATATGTTATATTAAATTTGGAAGAGGAGACGATTATGACAGCAACTTTAGAAAGATACGAAAGCCAAAATATCTGGGAACGTTTTTGTTCTTGGATCACAAGTTTAGAAAACCGTTTATACATTGGATGGTTTGGTGTAGTTATGATTCCTACATTATTAACTGCAACAACTTGTTTTATCATTGCATTCATCGCTGCACCGCCAGTTGATATCGATGGTATTCGTGAACCAGTAGCTGGTTCTTTAATGTACGGAAACAACATCATCACAGGTGCTGTAATTCCAAGCTCAAACGCAATTGGTGTACACTTCTACCCAATCTGGGAAGCTGCTTCTGTAGATGAATGGTTATACAATGGTGGTCCTTACCAATTAGTTGTATTACACTTCTTCTTAGGTGTATGTTCTTACTTAGGTCGTGAATGGGAATTATCTTTCCGTTTAGGAATGCGTCCTTGGATTTTCGTTGCATTCTCTGCTCCTGTAGCAGCTGCTACTGCAGTATTTATTGTATACCCAATCGGACAAGGATCTTTCTCTGATGGTATGCCTTTAGGTATTTCTGGAACATTCAACTTCATGTTAGTATTCCAAGCAGAACACAACATTTTAATGCACCCATTCCACATGGCTGGTGTAGCTGGTGTATTTGGTGGTTCATTATTCTCTGCTATGCACGGTTCTTTAGTAACTTCATCTTTAATCCGTGAAACAGCTGAAGACGAATCTTTAAACTACGGTTACAAATTTGGACAAGAAGAAGAAACTTACAACATCGTAGCTGCACACGGTTACTTTGGACGTTTAATCTTCCAATATGCAAGTTTCAACAACTCTCGTTCTTTACACTTCTTCTTAGCAGCATGGCCAGTTATCGGTATCTGGTTAACAGCTTTAGGAATTTCTACAATGGCATTCAACTTAAATGGTTTCAACTTCAACCAATCTATTGTTGATAGCCAAGGTCGTGTAATTAACACATGGGCTGACATCGTTAACCGTGCTAACTTAGGTATGGAAGTTATGCACGAACGTAACGCACACAACTTCCCATTAGATTTAGCAGTAACTTCTCCAGTTATTGTTGGTTAATAGGGTTTAATTTAGATAGCTTCGGCTATCTAAATTATTTTTAATTCTTTTTACTTTTATTTCAAATTAGTATTTGTTTACTATAATATTCAATAATATCTATTTGATAATTTAATTATAATGAAAATCTTGATGATAAATGATTATCAGTTACCAGTAATTGCATGTTTTTTGCTATTTTTTGGAATGATAATGTATTGGATTAGTTTAGTAATCTCAAAAAATAATTTAATTTTTAAACTAAGTCGTGGATTAGTGTTTTTAAGTAATCTTCTTTTTGGTACAACATTGCTTGTTCGTTGGGTTGGTGAAGGTTATTTTCCACTAAGCAATCTTTATGAATCTTTAATTTTTCTTAGTTGGACAATTTCTTTTATTCATTTAATTGTTGAAGCAAAAACTCAAAGTCGTCTTGTAGGGTCCTTAGCGACACCTTTGGTTTTTTTTATTTCAGGCTTTTCAAGTTTAACGTTGCCTGTTGAAATGCAAAAAGCTTTACCTTTAGTTCCTTCTTTACAATCTAATTGGTTAATGATGCACGTAAGTATGATGATGATTAGTTATGCGACTTTAATTGTTGGATCGTTATTCTCATTATTATATTTAGCATTTGTTTACTTTAATAAAGAAGTATTGTCTACAGAAGTTATTAATAATAATGGAATGATCAATTCTATTTCTTCTTTATCTTCAGAAAAAAAATCATTTTCTAAATTATCGTTATTGCAGACTATAGATATTTGGAGTTATAGAATTATTGGTTTAGGTTTTCCATTTTTAACAATAGGTATTATTTCTGGCGCTGTGTGGGCTAATGAAGCATGGGGTTCATATTGGAGTTGGGATCCTAAAGAAACATGGGCTTTAATTACATGGTTAGTCTTTGCAATTTATTTGCATTCCCGTCTCTTAAAGGGTTGGCAAGGTAAGAAAGCAGCAATTTTAGGGTCTTGTGGTTTTTTTGTTATTTGGATTTGTTACCTTGGAGTAAACTTTTTAGGTAAAGGTTTACATAGTTATGGTTGGGTAATTTAATTTATTAAAATTTTATTGGTTTGGAAATCTTCTATAAACTTTCTTTATAGAAGATTTTTTTAATATATTTCTATTTTATTCTTTAGTACGCTAATCCCATACTACGTGTTGTTTCTCCACCTAAATATACACGAACACTTAAAAAATCGGTTGGACATGCACTTTCACATCGTTTGCAGCCAACACAATCTTCTACTCTTGGGGCTGAAGCAATTTGTCCAGCACGACAGTCTTCCCAAATAACCATTTCTAATACATCTGTAGGACAAGCACGTACGCATTGTGTACAACCAATACATGTATCATAAATTTTTACTGTATGACTCATACGAATTCTCCGAAAATTAAAATCTATTTTAAGTTATATTATACGCAACCTTAACGCTTTAATCAAAAACTTTATTTATTTAGAGCTCCCCAGGTTGGGATTGAACCAACGACCTATCGGTTAACAGCCGACCGCTCTACCACTGAGCTACTAGGGAAAAGAACTAACTATTATTATAATAATCATTTTATTTAATAGCAAGCTCTTTAAATGACGATTATGCTTTATTTTTTTGTAAAATCACTCTGGTATATTTTATTTTCCGTTTCTCTTATTAAATTTTCAAACTCAATTTCAAGTTGAATTTTTCCACGATTTGTAGAACTCCCAATCCATATATTTTTAGAGTTCTCATAAACCCAAAATTGTGTATAAGGTAGATAACTTAGAAGGGTAGTTAACATTAATAAACCAAATCCTAAATATATTAAACGAATACTAGGATCATATTTAATTAATAAACCTGTTGATGGCAAAAGATCTACAAGTTTATAGTTTTTTGTAATTGAATCGCCAATATTTTTTATTTCTACAAAATCCCCAGTTTCATTATATATAGAAAAGGTATTTTCTAATTGATCAAAAACTACACTTAATGTCTTTGAGGAATCATTAATCCAGGTAATCCAAGCTTTTGCATTTTTATTTAATTGAAACACAGGGTATTCATAAATTTTGTTTTGCTCAATATCTTTAATTCTTATACCTATTAGATTCCAGTCACTTTGATAAACATCAATATCCTTAAATCGAATGGGGTTGTTAACAGAAATTGTTTGATTCTTTAATTCATTTCCATAATTATCGAGAATTGATAAATTAGAATAAAATTGATTTATTTTATTGTTTTTATACTCAACCCAAAAATCATTTACACGAGTTGTTAAATTTGGAAGAGGTGTTAATCTACCAATTTTTAAAGGGTTTTGAATATGAAAAACCTCTCCTTTTGGTAAAACTTCTTGGGCTTTAAAGTTCTTAAACGCCCCTAATGTTGATCCCATCAAAATTATTATTAAACTGATGTGCACTAAAATAGGACTTATTCGTCCAACCAATCCTTTATATCCATAAATTAAATCTCCTTTTTGATAAATAAAAAGATTTAGTTTTTGTAATTTGAGTAAAATTATTTCTTTTAAATAAAATCTGTTTTGTAATTTAATTGAAAAAGGTAATTTCAAAAAGGAATTAATTTGTTTACGAAAAAAATATTCTTTTGAATTTTCTACTAATGGAAATTGTCGTGTTAATGTACATCCTATTAAGGATAAACCTAAAATTAGTAATAGTGATAAAAACCACCAAGTATTGTACACATGATCTAGTCCAAGGTTTAAAATTATTTTTGAGGATATAAATCCATATATAGGTTTTTCTAAAGGATAATTTTCTTCATAAAAGTTTTGTGGTTCATCTTGTTCAATAAAAGATCCAAAAGAACTTGCAAAAGCAATTAATGCTAAAATTAATATTGAAAATTTTAAATCTATTAATATCTTTGGGATTTTTTGGATCTTGAGTTTTTTCATATTTTACTATATTTTTAGATTGATAATCTATGACGTCCTTTTCGTCTTCGGTTTTTTAATATTTTACGTCCACTTTTTGTTGCTAATCTTGCTCTAAAACCTGATGTTTTAATTACTTTTTTACGACTTCCGTTTAATGTATTTTTTGACATGATTTTTTTTAATAATTTATTGCATTATTTAATGAATAGTATAGCATACATCTTTGAATTTCTTCGAACATTAATTTAAAAGAATTAAATGCTTCATTATTATATTCAATTAATGGATTTTGTTGTCCATATGATCGCCAATTAATTGTTTCGCGAATATAGCTCATACGTTCTAAGTGTTCGGTCCAATAAAAGTCGATTATTGATAAAATTATTGTTGAACGAGTATTTTTAATAAATCCTTTTTGATAAAAATTTGAATGAGCAAATCTTAAATCATTGGAGATCCAAATTTCATTATAAAAATTTGTTTTATCTTTCAATTCTTCACTTTTTTTTAAATGTGTTGAATATGAATCAAACCATTTTTCAGTTTTATATTTATGTTGAACGATTTTATTTGTTAGTTCGCGTTTTGTGTTTTTTATTTCCTCATCAAAAAAAATTTCACTTGATCGTAAAAATAATTCTTGACAGACTTCTTCTCGTAAAATTTCATTTCGACTTTTAAAAAGTTGTTTGCGTTGATTATTTAAAATATCGTCATATTGAAATATATTTTTACGCATTTCATAATTATATAACTCTACTTTTTTTTGAGCATTTTCTAAACTTTGAGTTAATATATTTGATTCTAAAGGAGTATCTTTATCATCTATTAAGTAATCTACCCAGCGTTTAATACCATCGCCTCCAAAAATCTTAATTAAATCATCTTCTAACGATACGTAAAATTGAGATTTTCCAGGATCTCCTTGTCTTCCAGCTCGCCCGCGCAGTTGATCATCAATTCGTCTTGTTTCACTTCTTTCTGTTCCAAGAACAAATAGTCCGCCAAGGTTAATAACTTCTCTATTTTTTTCTTTCCAGTTTTTTACAACTTCTTTATATAAAAAATTATATAAATTTCTTAAACTCTCAAAAGTTGAGTCAATATCTAATGAATATGGTAAATTTTCAATATCTCGTTTTAAAAATTTTATGTTTTTTTCTTCATATTCGTTTGTTGTATTTTCTATTAAAGTTTGTAAATTTGGATCAACTTTTATAGGTATCGTTTTATTTAAAAAAATATCGATTAATAATTGTTTTGTTTGAAAAGTAGGGTTTCCTCCTAAGATGATATCTGTTCCTCGCCCAGCCATATTTGTTGCAATTGTTACTGCTCCGGGTTTTCCAGCCTGTGCAACTATTTCATTTTCTCGTAAAAGATTTTCGGGCTTTGCATTTAATATTTCGTGAGGAATATTGCTTACTTTAAATAAATCTGATAAAAATTCCGATTTTTCAACACTAGATGTTCCAATTAATATAGGTTGTTGTTTTTCATAGCAAATTTTGGTTTGATTTAAAACAGCTTTCCATTTTGACAGTTCTGTTTGATAAACTAAATCTGATTCATCTTTTCGTATCATTGGTTTTGCTGTTGGTAAGACAATAACTTCAAGATTATAAATATCTTGAAATTCTTTTTCGGTTGTTTTACCTGTTCCTGTCATACCAGCTAGTTTAGGGTAAAGTGTAAAAAAGTTTTGATAAGTTATTGAACTTTTTGTTTTTGTTCCTCCCCCGACTGATACCTCTTCTTTTATTTCTACTGCTTCATGTATACCGAGACTCCAGCGTCTATCTTCCATAACTCGACCTGTAAATTCATCGACAATGACAATTTTGTTGTTCAAGATAATATAATCTTTGTTTAATTTAAAAATATATTCAGCTTTTAAAGCATTTAATAATTCTAAAATCCATGGATCGTCAGAATCGTATAATGTTTTTTTACCTAGTCGACGTTTCGCTTCTTTATAGCCAAGTTCGGTTAGATTAATATCTTTACGCTTTTCATCAATTTGAAAATGAATATCTTTTTCTAAAATTTTTGCAATAGCTTTTGCTAAGTAAAGTTTATTTGTGTTTAAGTCATCATTTGGCACTGATAAAATTAAGGGTGTTCTTGCTTCATCAATTAATATTGAATCAATTTCATCTATGATACAAAAATTAAATTCGCGTTGGACTAATTCCTCTAAATTATAAGCGGAGGAATCCCTTAAAAAATCAAAAACTAATTCAGAATTAGTAATATAGGTAATATCTGCATTATAGTTACGTTTTCTTTCTAAATTTGTCTGTTCATTTTTTACTAAGCCTGTTGTTAATCCTAGCCGATTATAAATTTTTCCCATTAAATTTTTATCTCGTTCTGCTAAGTATTCATTAACCGTAACCACATGTGTTCCTTTACCAGAAAGAGCATTTAATGAGACGGGTAGCGTTGAGGCCAAAGTTTTTCCTTCTCCCGTTTTCATTTCAACAATTTTTCCTTGATGTAACAATACACCAGCTAAGAGTTGTGTATCAAAATGACGAAGACCAATTTTTCGTTCTGATATTTCTTGTACTAAAGCAAACCAATCGACGATAATGTTTTCTAATCCTTCATTGCTTGCTTTTCTTTTAATTTTTTCAATTTGGGTATCCAATTCGTCTTCAGTGTAAGAGGTTAATTTTTTTGATTCAAATTTTATATTATTTATTAAATTTTTCATTTATCTTAAATTATTAAAATAGTGTTTTTAAAAACCTAAAATCATTATATAATAACATATAGCCATATTATACATTTTAAATAGATGTTAGTAGTGGAATTGTAAAAAATAAAAAATTTAAAAAGTCATGTCGAATGATTCCTTTGGTTTATCTTTGTGGCAAAGAATTTTAAAAATTTTAAAAACATTTTTAATAAATTTTAAAACTTTCTTTTCTACATTTAATCCTGATGTACTTCAAATAATACAATTAACGTTTATTTATTTTTTTGCTGTAGTTGATTTGTTATACGCTGTTTTAAATAATGTTTTTTCGTTAGGTTATTTGCCCGAAATGCT